>Ga0233436_1000308_pt1 | contig 58106 bp, 69 predicted proteins | sample SI_122_August201_2_FD_182723 | JGI IMG/M metagenome (GOLD analysis project Ga0233436, IMG submission 182723) | Seawater microbial communities from Saanich Inlet, British Columbia, Canada - SI_122_August2016_150_MG | ecosystem: Environmental > Aquatic > Marine > Inlet | place: Canada: British... | reverse complement strand
TATACTTATTAATCCAAATGTATATTTGATTGTAATCAGTTGCTCCCATTAAAGTTGCGAGGATTGATAAGTATAAAACATGCGATAGCTTATGTCTTCTTCCTTGCTTACCCCTTTCATCCGGAACCTTTTCTAGAAGTTGTAAAAGTTTATTCTCTTTTGCAGTTATTCGTAACCTTTTTTTGAACGATTATCTGCTAATTTTCTTCTTAATTTTTGTATCATATAAACAACCTAATTACTTGTAGGTTTTAAAGCAATAATCGTTCTTCTTTTAATTATCAGTTTTTAGTGGATGGTGGTAGATTTAATACAATAGGTTCTTGATTTAAAAAGAATACCACGATAAAAACACCAATAATCGGTAATGCCCATAAGAGTATAAATTGAATTATTTTTTGAGTAACTTTATAATTTTCTGTTTTTACTAATCTATATGTCGTTACTATATTTATGAAGACTAGATAAATTGCTAAATAATATAAATATTCCATTTTATCTCCTAATCAGAGTATAACATTTGTTATGAGAGGTAAAACATCGCTTCACCTAATCCTCTAATTGTATAAGGATAAGGGGTATTTTCCAAAGAGCTCAAGAATCTTGAAATTGTTACCGGAGATTTTTTTGTTCTAATAAATGACTGTTAGGTTCTATAGTCCGCGTTTATCTTAACATACTCATGACCTAAGTCACATCCAAAAGATGTGAATTTTCCATTTGATATACCTAAATCACAAGCAATTGTAAAAGTATCTAACTTCATTACTTTTGAGGTTTTCTCTTCCATTGCATCATCAAAAATAAGTTCGCCTTTGTTATAAACGCAGTGTTCGTTAAAAGATATACTTAAAGATTCTTCAGAACAATCCACTCCACTTGCACCAACTGTCGAAGCTATTCTCCCCCAGTTTGGATCTTCACCATAAAGAGCGGTTTTAACAAGAAGAGAGTCTGAGAGTGCTTTTGCTACCACTTCAGCCTCTTTATCATCTTTTGCACCTGTTACTTCATATGTTACAAGTTTAGTAGCACCTTCACCATCTCTAACCATCTCTCGAGCTAGGAAAAGCATTATTTTATGAAGAGCATCTTTAAATGCATTTTTATCATAAGTTCCTGAACTCGCGTTTGCTAAAAGAAGTACGGTATCGTTTGTTGAAGTATCGCCGTCAACACTTGCCGCGTTAAAAGTAGTTATTGTCACTTCATCGAGTATATCTTGCATCTCTTGTTTTGTAACTTTTGCATCAGTAGTAATAAAACATAGCATAGTAGCCATTGCTGGATTTATCATTCCAGCACCTTTTGCCATTGCTCCTATGCTAAAACTACTACCATCTTCAAGCTCAACTTTAAACGCGATCTCTTTTGAGAAAGTATCTGTTGTCATAATGGCATTTGCTGCTGCGTTTGACTCTTTTTTTGAGAGATCAAAAAGCTTAGACCCTTTTATAATCTTCTCTTTTGCAAGCCTTACACCTATAACACCAGTTGAACTCATCAGTGGATTAACAAGGTTAGTGGGAAGCGTCTCTAAAATGTCATCTATATCACTTACTCCAGCTTTACCTGTCATCGCATTTGCATTCTTTGCGTTTATAAGAACAAAGTTTGTTTTAAAGTCACCCTTTGCTCTAAAATGTTTAATGGGTGCTGCATACATTTTATTTGTTGTAAAGACTGATGCAACTTCACACTCATTCTCAGAAAAGATAAACGCCATGTCTTTTTCATTATTCGCTTTTAAACCAGCACTAATACCATCTGCAAAAAAACCATTTGCTGTACAAACACCAGTATCTTTTTGGGTTAGTTTATACAAACTTTAATTCCTTTGGCTTTTCTCTCTTTCTAATTAAGTCTCTAGTTGTTCTTATGCCTGCTTGTGTTCCTATAACTAAAAGCTTACACTCACTCGTTACTAAAACATCGCCTTTAGGCATACTTATAAACTTACCATCTTTTTTTCTTATACCGATAACAGATGTATTTGTCATTTGGCGAATATGTGTTTCTTTAAGTTTTTTTAGAACTGCCCAGCTATACTTTGGAACTTCTATTTCTCGCATATCTAAAGGGTTGTCATTCTTATATAAAAACTCTTCTATTAAGTTTTCCATATCTGGACGAGCAGCCATAGCACTTACACGTTGCGCCGTCAGTTTAGTAGGAGAAACAACTGTATCGGAACCCAATTTTTTAAGCTTTTCTACGTCACTTTCAGTTTCAGCAGAAGAGATAACATAGTAAGGGCGTGGTAAATCATGTTCTTTTTCAAAAAGTCTTACCGATGCTATAAGCGCAATATTATCAGCAATAGAGCTTGAGAGTGTAATAAGACCTTGAGCGGAAGATAGATGTGCTTTTAACATCGATACTTCAGCATGAGGTTCAGCTTGTAAAAAGTGGGGGTATTTATGTTCTAAAGCCCATTCATGTATCTCTGGTCTTGGGTCAATCACAACAAATGGAACATGGTTTCTACGTAGTTGCTTTGTTACTTCTATAGTATACTCATTATGATAACATACAACAAAATGTTTTTTAAGTCTTACAATCTTATATAACATTCTTCTTTCCTTCATGATGGCAACAATATGCCCTTTATTTAACTCAGAAACTAAAATACCTATAGCACTCGAAAAAACTGCAAATCCTGCAATGATTAGATTAATCGTGAAAATTTTTCCAACATCAGAAAGAGGATAAAGCTCTCCAAAACCAACAGTTGTAAAAGTAATTGCAGTTTGATAGATAGCATCAAAAATTGGGAAGTCTTCTATGAGAACATACCCAATAGTTCCAATAAGCATAACGAGTACAGTAAGAATTAAGGGTAAACGAAAGTGTTTGAGGTGGGGGTAAACTTCAGGCAGCAGTTTGGGATCTGGCTTTGCAGCAATCTCCCAGTTTAATAGTTTACGAATCCTCTGTAAAAGATTCATAATTTATTCCTTAACTTAAGAGTTTTTCTTAAGTGTACGGAGCTCTCTTGCTGAGATCTTAATTTTCTTAGTTGTACCATCTTCTAGAGTGATACGTACTGTTCTTAAGTTTAATAAGAAACGACGCTTTGTTCTGTTTTTTGCATGAGAAACATTGTTCCCACTCATAGGGCCTTTGCCGCTAATAGCACATCTTCTTGCCATGTTTGGTATCCTTGAATGATATTTTAAAGTTGCGAATTGTATCAAATAAAAGCAAAACTCAAACTTAAGCCAGATATTTTTATCTTATTTTGCTCTTTATATTGTTCTTATCATTAAATAGATAGAATCATAAAAATATTTAATTATAAGAAGTGCATACTTTGATAACAATAGAGCAAATAAATACCTATATCACCAAAATTCCTCCAGCACCGGATGCACTAAAAAAAACATTACTCCATTTAAATAATGAGAATTTGTCAAGGGCTGCTTCTGCTGCACAAGAAGACAATGCCCTCTCCTCATATCTCAAAACCTTAGTTAACAGTCCTATATATGGGTTTTCAAATGTAATTAGTGACATACCCCAGATGTTCGGTGTTCTCGGAGTACCAAGATCACAGCAGGTTGTTTATAACTATATGCTTTCCTTACTTTCACCTGATAAATGGAAACTTTTCAAACTTAATAAAACTACATTTCACAATCTTCAGTCTGACCTATCTGTTCATTGGCAAAAGATTCTGACTCATCTTAAAATCATCGACCCTCATATTCAAAGCTCTATCTCTCTCTTACCTGCTACTATTATAGTTTCAGAGGCACTATTTTGTGAAAACATCGAAGATGTAAATCAACTTCGTTCTGTCAATCCAATCGATTTAAACTCAATACTACAGCGTTTATGTAATGTCAACCTTTTTGACTTATGCCAGATGATTGCTGAAAAATGGGATATGGGTGTAAGTACTTCACAAATTATTCAAGCTTCGTCAGGACTTAAACCCTCTGAAAATAAAAATATAAATATACTAGGTAAATGGATGCATCTTCTTCTATTTTATATACTTTCAAAACCAAAGTACGTAGAAGCTGGCCTCAATGATTTTATTGATTTTCAAATCGATTATGTAGAAGACATCTATGATGATTTTTCAAAAGTAATGGATATTTCTTGAGATCTGTCACAAAAAATGGTGTTAGAATTTTTTTCCCTCAAGGCTTTTTAGATGGTACCGCAGCAGAAGAGTTACTCAGCATTGACGATGTCAACAGAACAGTAAAAAGTAATCCATCTATGATTTTGGTCTCACTTAAAAAAGTGATCTTCTTCAATACTAATGGTCTTGAACCATTTATAAAACTTTTTAAAATAGCCAGAAAAGAAAACCATACAGCAGTTGGGTTTTGTGACTACGATTTAAAAAAATACAATACAATTCTTAAATTCTATAAGGATGACTTAATGTTTTCATTATTTAAAACAGAAAAGATTGCACAATTATTTGCTACTAACTATGATAATAAAAATATTAATGTACTGCTTTATAATGAAGACAAATCCCAACGCACGGCTATGGCTATGGAACTTCACGATAATGGGCATACTCCCATTGTCGCACAAAGTGAAAAAGAGTTTCAAGAGAAGATTGATAGTGGTACATTTGATACTATAATTGAGACTACTTATCTAGGCCAGATTGAGCAAAATGTAGCAACTCGAGTTACCGGTAATGCAATCATTTATACTGTTAATGCTTTTTTAGATGCCGAAATAGGAGAGTCCTTTAACATCGATTACCATTTCCATTCTCTTAATGTAGGATTTAGACTCTTCATTTTTGATGCTAGTAAAGTTGTGAGCATGAATGTTCATGCTATGAACTTCTTTTCAAAACTTGCAAGTTCAGGGGCAGAATATAATGCAAATATCTGCTTTGTCGGCATGAGTTTTGAGAAGACACAAAATGAATTTAAAAATACTCTTGAAGATGCGGGGATAATCTTCTTCGAGCAAATGGATGATATTTTAAAAAATAAAGACATGCTATCAGAATTGGGCTCTAGTAGCATAGCAAATATCAAACAAAAACGAGTCATAAATAAAGTTATGATTAATGAGCTTCCAAACTTTGTTAATGCAACGGTAGCTACTATAGAGATGATGACAAACTCAACAGCAGTAAAAGATGCTATACAGGTCAATGAATTAAGTATTAAGAATACAGAAGGTATGATAGCAAGCTCAATAGGCTTTTATGGCGACATGGATGGTATGATACTTTTAGTATTTCCTGTTGAGATTGCAAAAAAGGCTTGTGAACTTCTTATTGGTGAAAGTACTGAGGATGCAGAACTTATTTTAGACACTTTAGCAGAACTTGTAAATATCGTCGGTGGAAAGTTAACAACACTTTTGTCAGACCATGATATTAATGTCAATATAACTCTTCCACGAACTTACCCTAATGTCTCCAGTCTTCTTGATATTGTTAAAGGAAAAAAAGGTGTACAAGTAGACCTTTCTTTTGATGATGACAAGTTTCTCTTTTTCTTAACAAGATAACAGCTACTTTTGTTTATAATTTTAAAAATATAAAAGGTAGCTCGAATGATGAAAGTAGCCCCAAGTATACTCTCTGCTGATTTTGGAAATCTTCAACGTGACATAGAAGAGATATGTCAAAGTGGCTGTGACTTAGTCCATGTTGATGTTATGGATGGACATTTTGTTCCTAACCTTACAATTGGGCCTGTAGTTGTTTCAGCAGTTGCAGCATGTGCTACTAAACCTCTTGATATTCACCTTATGGTAGAAAATAATACTTTTTTTGTAGAACTTTTTGCACCCCTAAAACCTGAGTATATTTCTTTTCACATAGAAGAAGAAAAACACCCACATAGGCTTATACAGAAAATTCGTTCACTTGGTATTAAGCCCGCAATAGTTTTAAATCCACATACACCACCGGAAGCTATAGAATATTTACTTCAAGACTTAGATATGGTACTACTAATGAGTGTTAACCCCGGTTTTGGTGGACAAATTTTTATCGATAGTGTTATAAAAAAAGCTTCATGTTTAAATGAAATGAGAAATCGCTTAAATCCAGATTGTCTTATTGAGGTGGATGGTGGAGTTAACGATCAGAATATCCAGTTACTTAAAGATGCAGGGGTAGATGTTGTTGTTGCAGGTAGCTATGTTTTTAAACATGAAAATCGTAAGACAGCTATTGAGAGTCTACAGATTTAATGCGTGTAAAAATTTGTGGTATCACCTCTTATGAAGATGCAATGAATGCAATAAATGCAGGAGCTAATGCTCTTGGATTTGTTTTTTATGAAAAATCTCCTCGTTATATAACACCACAAAAAGCCAAATTAATCATAAATGAACTCCCTCCTTTTGTTGAAAAAGTCGCTCTTTTTGTAAATGAAGATGCCTCTATGATAAATACAATTTGTATAGAGAGTGGTGCCACTCTTGCTCAACTTCATTATGAAGTAGATGATATGTTCTGCTCTTCTCTTACAGTACCCTATATAAAAGTTATAAGAGCACAAGAGAAGCTAGATATCCTAAAATACAGTGATGAGTATAGACTAGTAGATGCATACTGTGAAGCTTATGGTGGGACAGGAAAACGTATAAACATTGAATGGTTTAAAGGTGTGGATTGTTCTAAAATAATCCTTGCAGGTGGACTTACAACAAATAATGTAAATGCTCTTAAAAAATATGGTTTTTATGGTGTGGATGTTAGTAGTGGTGTAGAAGTCTCTCCAGGAATAAAGAGTAAAGAAAAAGTTCAAGAGTTTATTTTAAATGCCAGATAAATTATTTCCTCTTGATAAAAAAAGCATCTCGCGTTTGTGCACAAGAGGACTTCCCCTTGAGGTTTTAAAATCCCAAATAAACGAAAGTATTGATATATTTCTAGAAATATCTAGTGCACAGGGTGTCAATATTATTAAAAAACAAGGCTACTTCTTTTTTGATACTAAATATATTAGTGTCCAAGATGCTGAGTTTTGTATAGTAGATATTGAAACAAATGGTTCAAAGATTGATAAGCATCAAATTATAGAAATTGCAGCTGTAAAAGTTAAAAATAGAAAGATTATTGATAAATTTGACTCTCTCGTTTTTACTAAAGAGATCAATCCAATTATTACAGAGTTAACAGGAATCTCAGCTGCAGACACTGTTGATGCTCCTGAGCTTAAAACTGTTATGATGGAGTTTAAACTTTTTCTTGGGGGTGCTATTTTTATTGCACATGATGTAAAGTTTGACTATACCTATATATCAGGAAGTATGAAAAAAGTAGGTTTAGAACCAATACTAAACAGAAGCTTATGTTCACTTGCACTTGCTGAGAGAACAATAAAATCATTTAGATATGCTCTTTCTTATCTAAATGACACATTGGAACTTAATCCAAATCCATCACACCATAGAGCAATGAGTGATGTAATGACCACATATGGTCTTTTTTTACTTTGTTTAGATAATTGTAAAGAGAATTTAAATAATGTAGAGGATTTAATAAAGTTTTCAAAAGAAGCACATAGGCTTAAGCGGCCCAAGTTTGACCCTCTTCTTAAGAATGAAGAGCTTATAGATAAATCAGGAGAAGAAGACTAAGCTTCTTTAAATGCTCCAGGAGCAGTTAATTTAGCATATCTTACATCCATTCTTTCATCTTCACTCATCTCTCGCAATTCTTTTAGTTGTGTTAAAAAATAATCAGAAATAGCATTAGCAGCTAACTCTTTTTCACGATGTGCGCCAATAAGAGGTTCATCAATAATATCATCAATAAGACCAAGTTCTTTTAAATCAGAACTAGTAATTTTCATCGCATTTGTAGCAGCTTCAGTTTTAGATGGATCATTCCAAAGTATTGCTGAACAACCTTCTGGAGAAATAACAGAGAAAACAGAATATCGCATCATTGCAAATCTATCAGCAACACCGATAGCAAGTGCTCCACCTGAACCACCCTCACCTATTACAATAGATACAGTAGGTGTTTTAAGTTCAGCTAACTCTAAAAGGTTTCGAGCAATCGCTTCACTCTGATTTCTTTCTTCTGCCCCAAGTCCAGGATATGCACCCGGTGTGTCTATTAACATTAAAACTGGAATATTAAACTTCTCAGCCATTTTAGCAGCACGTAGTGCTTTTCTATAACCTTCTGGATGAGGCATACCAAAGTTACGTTTTAGTTTATTTTTTGTTCCTCGGCCTTTTTGTTCACCGATAACCATGACTTTTTCATCATTGATATATCCCATATAACAGATGATAGCTGCATCATCACGGAAATGTCTATCTCCATGAATCTCGTACTTATCTTTCATAATCATATTTATATAGTCAAGTGCATATGGACGGTCAAGGTGACGTGCTAGTTGGAGTTTTTGGAAATCAGAAAGATTTTTATATATCTTTTCAACTTCTTTATCAAGAGAAATTTTAAGCTTTTCTCCTGCTCCATAATCATGGCGAACTTGAGCAGATATAATATCTTCTTGAATAAATTTTATTTTATTTTCGAAATCTAAGTATGTAGCCAAAGGAACTCCTTATCTCTTATAATTTTTTAAAGATAAGAACACCATTTGTTCCACCAAAACCAAATGAATTACTCATCGTAACACTGAGTTCTGCTTTTCTTGCACCTTCAGTAACATAATCTAAGTCACAATTTTCATCAGGAGTAGTGTAGTTAATAGTTGGAGGAATAATTCCATCTCTCATAGCCATTAAACATGTAACAGCTTCAATACCACCAGCAGCACCAAGACAGTGTCCTATTTGACCTTTAATTGAACTCATTGGAGCACTATTTCCAAGTAACTCTTTAACTGCTGCTGTTTCATTTTTATCGTTAATAGGTGTTGATGTTCCATGTGCATTCACATAATCAATTTTAGGTTCACCTGCCATTGTATAAGCAGCTTTCATAGCACGAGCAGGTCCATCAAGAGATGGTGTTGTTATATGGTTTGCATCACCACTTTCACCAAAACCAATAATCTCACCATATATATTAGCACCACGTGCTTTTGCTGATTCATACTCTTCAAGTACAAGTGCAGCAGCACCCTCACCCATTACAAAACCATCACGGTCTGCATCAAAAGGACGAGAAGCTGTTTTTGGAGAATCATTTCTTGTTGAAAGTGCTTTCATAGCAGCAAAACCACCAATACCAGCACCTGTAATTGCTGACTCTGCAGAAACTACAAGCATCTGTTCAGCTCCATTACACATAATTGTTTTACATGCTTCACTTATTGCATGTGTTCCAGCGGCACAAGCTGTTACACTCGCAAGATTAGGACCTTTAGTACCATGCTCTATGGAAACAAATCCACCAAGCATATTTACAAGTGCTCCAGGAATAAAAAATGGAGAAATTCTTCTAGGACCACGTGTTTCTAATATAATAGAGTTTTTTTCAATCGCTGGAAGTCCACCTATGCCAGATCCAGCACTAATACCAAATCGTGTCATATCAGTTGTCTCAGGTATTGCAGCATCTAGCATTGCTTCTTGAGCAGCCTTTAAACCAAGGTGAATAAATCTATCTGCTTTTTTAACTTCTTTTGGAGCCATAACAGTAGCAGGATCAAAATCTTTTACTTCACCAGCAATCTGAGCACTATAACCTTCAGGGTTAAAAATAGTAATAGTATCTATTCCACATTCACCGTCACATATAGCTTTGAATGAACTTTCTTTATCATTTCCTACTGAGTTAATCATACCCAGTCCAGTTACTACTACTCTTCTCATTTAATCTTCTCCATCAAAAAATAAAACACTTTTAAAAATAAATACATTTAAAGTATTCACTTATAAAAATCTTCAAATACTGAGGATAAATTCCTCAGTTAAAAGTTTAAATTATAAACTATTTACTTTCTACATATGCAACAACATCTGCAACAGTTGCAATTTTCTCTGCTTCATCATCAGGAATGTCAATATCAAATTTCTCTTCTAAAGCCATTACTAGTTCAACAACATCAAGGCTATCAGCACCTAAATCTTCTACGAATTTTGCATCATCTTTAACTTCATCAGCGCTAACGCTTAATTGCTCAACTACTACTTCTTTAATATCATCTATAAGTGCCATTATAGCTCCTGTTTTTTTATTTAATCGCGATATTATAACAACTTTAGCTTAAAAAAGCCATTATGCCATATTCATTCCACCATTTACTTTTAGAGTCTCACCTGTTATGTAACTAGAGTGATCAGAAAGGAGAAATGCTGTTGCTTGGGCTACTTCCTCTGCTCTTCCCATTCTTCCCATTGGTACTTTCGCATTAATTCCGGCCTTAATTTCATCAGAAAGTACTTCAGTCATTTCAGTTGATATAAACCCTGGTGTGATTGTGTTATAACGAATTCCACTTGTTGCAGCTTCGATTGCAAAAGATTTTGTCATAGCGATAACACCACCTTTACTAGCTGCATAGTTTGTTTGCCCTGCGTTTCCAGTTTCACCAACGATAGAGGCAATATTCACAACACTTCCAAACTTCTTTTTACGCATTGCCTTCATAGATTCACGACACCCTATAAAACAAGAAGTAAGATTAGCATTTATCACTGACATAAAATCATCTGTTTTCATACGAAGAGCTAGTTTATCATTTGTAATTCCCGCATTGTTTACTAAGTATGAAAATTCACCATCACTATCTACAATAGTTTTTATAGCATCTACAAATGCGGCTTCATCACTTACATCAAAGCCTATAACAGCAGCTAATCCACCTGCCGCTTCTATCTCTTCTTTAACTTTATCAGCTTCAACTGCTCCACTTCTATAGTTAATCCAAACTTTTAAACCAAATGTTGCAAGAGTTTTTGCTATCTCTGCACCAATTCCACGACTTGAACCTGTTACTAAAACATTTTTTCCACTAAATTTCATAAATATACTTCCTTTTTTATTTTAATATTAAACTTTTATCCATCTCTGATGGGATATCTAAACCCATAAGCTCAAGAACTGTTGGTGCTATATTATTTAAACCACCTGTTTTGACTGCACTTACACCTGGAGCTTCTATAAAACACCATACTTTTCCAACCGTATGATTTGTAAGTATATCTCCATTATGGTCTCTCATCTCTTCACAGTTACCGTGATCTGAAGTGATAATAAGTGCATAATCATTCTCTTTTGCTTTTTGTATAATTTTACCGAGTTCGGTATCCACTGCGTTTACAGCTATTTTTGCTGCTTCAAAGTCACCAGTATGACCTACCATGTCGCCATTGGCAAAGTTCACAACTATAAAGTCGTACTTAGCATCCATTCCATCTAAAACAGCTTGACCTACCTTATGAGCGTTCATCTCAGGCTGCATATCATATGTTTTCACATCTGGAGATGGAATAAGAACTCGTGTTTCATTTTGATATGGTTCATCAATACCACCATTTAAAAAGAAAGTTACATGTGCATATTTTTCCGTCTCAGCAGTATGTAACTGTTTAAGACCTTTATTTGCTATTACCTCAGCAAGAGTATTTTTTGGTGCATCTTTCTTAAAAAGTACAGGAAAAGAAAAGCTCTTATCATATTCGGTAATCGTAGCAAGGTTAATATCTAGTTCTTTTCGTGAAAAACCATTAAAGTCTTTAGATCCTATAGCAGTTACCATCTCACGCATTCGATCACTTCTAAAGTTTATAGTTAAAACACTATCTCCATCTTTCATACCATCGTATCCAGCAAATGCAGTAGGCTCAACAAACTCATCTGTCTCACCTAAAGAGTAAGAGTGCCCGACATAGACTTCTGGACTTTCACTACTTAAGGGTTCTGCTTGGACTATCGCGTTGTAACCGCGTTCTACTCTTTCCCAGCGGTTATCTCTATCCATAGAATAAAAACGCCCAGAGATTGTTGCTATACTCACATTTTCATCTAAGTGCTTTGATACTATTGCTAAATACTTTTGCGCAGAAGTTGGAGAAACATCTCTACCATCTGTAATAAGATGAAGAAAAACTTTCTTTGATGCTTTTTTAGCAAGTTCTACGATACCCATAATATGATCTATATGCGAGTGTACCCCGCCATCACTCATGAGACCGATAAGGTGTAGTCTATCCGAACTGTCAAGAAGTTTTTCAAACACTTCATTTTTTTCTAATGTATTTTCACTAAGTGCTAAGGAAATTTTAACAAGATCTTGATACAAAACGCGACCACTTCCTATACTCATATGCCCTACTTCAGAATTTCCCATTTGTCCCTCTGGAAGGCCAACACTTAAACCAAAAGTATCTATAAGAGAGTATGGTGTTTCTTTAAAGAGTTTATCATAAGTTGGTTTCTCTGCATGATAAAAAGCGTTATACTCTTCTTTACTGGAGTGCCCTATTCCATCTGTTATGACTAAAATTGCTTTTTTATCCAATTTTATTCCTATTATTATAAATTTATTTATGATTATACTATAATGTCACTTTTAATTTATAAAATTTTTACTAGAGGAAATATATTGCTATATTGGTTACACTCTTCATTTAACATAAATATTCTCGGATACATATCCATCAGGGCTGGTATTGCTTTTTTTCTGGCCCTCTTTTTCACACTCTTTTTACTCCCTATTTTTATAAAATGGGCAAAGAGAACTTCAAGCGTTCAACCCATAAATGAATGGGCACCCCAGAGACATAAAGAGAAGGTATCCACTCCAACAATGGGTGGAATTGTATTTATTGGGGCTACATTATTAGCCTCTGCCCTTACCGTGAAGTTTTCAAATGCTTATGCAATAGGAGGACTTTTAACTCTTGTTCTTTTCTCTCTTATTGGATTTCAAGATGATTATGCCAAAATCAGAAAAAATGAGAATTTAGCAGGACTCAAAGCAAGAACTAAACTAGCCTTACAAATATTATCAGCACTTATTATCTCTGCATTTCTCTGTTTTTATGCAGGTTTTAACAGTGATTTATATGTTCCCTTTATAAAAACACCCATAGTAACTATGGGTGCCTTTGCTGTCATTTTATGGGTTTTAGTTATCATATCAACTTCAAACGCAGTAAACTTGACAGATGGACTTGATGGACTGGCAACGGTACCTTCAATCATTGCACTTACAACATTTGGTATTATTATTTATATTACAGGTCATGCAAAACTAAGTGCATATCTGCTAATGCCGAACTTGGATGTAGGAGAAGTTGTCATTATCGCAAGTGCTCTTATGGGTGCTTTAACTGCATTTTTATGGTTCAACTGTCATCCAGCGGAAGTATTTATGGGAGATAGTGGTTCTTTGACAATCGGAGCATTCCTAGGTTATCTTGCAATCATCTCTAAGAGTGAAATTTTACTACTTCTAATTGGTTCTATATTTGTCATAGAAACTCTCTCAGTTATACTTCAAGTCGGAAGTTTTAAACTTAGAAAAAAAAGAGTATTTCTAATGGCTCCAATTCATCATCATTTTGAAATGAAAAAATGGGCTGAAAATAAAATTATTGTACGATTTTGGATAATCTCTATCCTTTCAAATCTAGTAGCTCTTATAAGTTTGAAGATCAGATAATGCATAATATAGCAATTCTAGCCTCACATAACGGAAGCACTTTTAACACAGTATACAATGCTATTAAAGACAAAACCTTAAATGCAAACATACCCTTACTAATTTCAAATAACACTAATGCAGTAGCATTACAAAATGCCAAAGATTACGGTATAAATAATTTCTTAGTAAACTCAAAAACTCATGAAAATCCAGATGAAGAAATATATAAACTCCTACAAGAGAACAACTGCAAGTATGTGTTTTTATCTGGTTACATGAAAAAACTTTCCCCTTTAATAACTAATAGCTTTATTGTTATAAACTCACACCCATCACTTCTTCCAAAACATGGTGGAGCTGGCATGTATGGACGGTTTGTTCATGAGGCCGTTATTAAAGCCAAAGAAGAAGTAAGTGGTGTAACTATTCATAGAGTAAATGATGTTTATGATGATGGTGAGATTATTTTTCAAAAAAGTATTTCATTATCAAGCAATGAAACAGTGGACTCTTTAGAATCAAAAATAAAAAAATTAGAACTTAGCATAACAGTTGAAGCACTTAACATATGTTTGAAATAGCAGAGTACATTGGCATCATCGCGTTTGCAATGAGTGGCTTCTTTGTTGGTACAAGAAACCATCTTGATCTTCTTGGCGTTTTAATAGCTACTTTTTTAACGGCTCTTGGTGGTGGAATAATGAGAGATATCACAGTAAATAAAATTCCTTTTACATTTTCACATGACTATCCAGCCATTATTGTTACATCTGTCATGATTATACTTATAGTATTTAAGTTTCATAGACGAAATTCAATTGAAAATAAGGCTTTGTTTATTCTAAGTGATTCCATTGGCCTTATTTCTTTCTCTATTTCTGGAGCACTCATTGGGATAGAAAGTGGGTTAAATATGGCAGGAGTGATAGCTATGGCCTTTCTAACAGCTGTTGGTGGTGGTATTGCTAGGGATGTCATTATTAATGAAGTTCCCTTTGTCTTAAAAACGGGCTTCTATGGTACTATTGCTATCCTTTTAGGAGCAATTTTATACATACTAGATGAGTTTTACACTATCTCTTTTTGGGCCATTACTTACTATTTTTTATATTTTTATCGATTAGAATTATTGCTTATTATAAGAAGTGGGCTATCCCGCTTAGATAAGGCTTTTTACATATAAGTTTACTTTCAGTACCTACACGATATAATTTCGCTCTTTAAAAGTATGGCCAATTAGCTCAGTCGGTAGAGCAACTGACTGAAAATCAGTGTGTCCTTGGTTCGATTCCGAGATTGGCCACCACCTCAAAAACCTTACAATTAATTTTTCACACCACCAACTTGATTTTTCCTAAAATTCTCTAATATACTAAACTCATTATTATTTAAATCAAACCTTTCTAAAGAATTTGCACTCATTGCTCGAACTTCCCATAATTCTGCTGTATCCTCAAGTTTTTCTAAAAGTACAGTTTTTAAACTATTTCCAACAACATGACTTTGTTCAAGTGCTATGGCGGCACTTATTCTATCATCATTAGTACTACTGCTTAGTGCATCCACAACTGCACTAATTTCTAACTCTGATTTAGCCCATTGACCTAGTGTGATAATACTTTCAGAACGAACAGCCTCATCCTGGCTAATACTAAGTTCACTTAACAGCATAACAATCTCATTATTTTTGGATTGAGGAAGATTAAGGTGTGGCATTGCATGAAGTGCTGAAAGTGTAAGTTCTTTATCCCCACTAAATTGTGATAAAGCCTCTGTTGAAATCTGAAGTGTCTTCTCATTAGGAATTTGCAATTCACCTAATAAATCAAATCCTATAATGTTTTGTTGTCTATCTTCTGAGGTTGCAAGATCTTGTGCAAAGTTTTCAACCTTTGGGTCTTTAATTTGTGAAACTATTTGTGACAACTGCTTTTCTAACTTAGGATTAGAAAGATAATTTGAGTAAGCGATTAAAAGTTCTTCTAATGCAAGCGGATTATTTTTTGCCACTGACTATATAGATAATCCTCAGAAGTGATATATTTAGACTTGTATCTATCTTGCCAAAGATGTCCACTGCGTTTAGATTTCTTATTAAAATATTTTGCATAGTTAGCATTTATAGTACGCATGAGTACAGGTAAATTCTCTTTTGTAGTCTCTATAAGCAGATGATAATGATTATCCATCAAACAGTAATCATGTATAATGACTTTATTTAAAGTAGCACTTTTATTTAAAATCTGAGTTGAAAATATTACAACGATTTACACCACGATTGATAACATGATGATAACCAGCAATATCAACTCTTGATCTTGTAGGCATTAAAAATCCTTATTTCTTTTATTATGTCAATAGTTGAAAATTATATCATAAAAGTGGAGATTCATTCACAGGGGTGTAATTTGCAAAATTTAATAAATAAAGCTGTCGCAAATGGAGATTCGGAAACTGCACAAGCTTTACTTAAAATCCTAAATAGTAAAAAATAAAGATAAACAAGAATTGAAAGAACTATTTGATTTAAGTGAAACTGTCAATTATCATCCTGCATACGAAAATATAGCACTAGAAAAATCTTCACTAGCAATTGAAGCTAAAAGTTTTTTTCAAAAACTTTATAATAAGTATGTAGAGTTGAACTATGAAGAAAATAACTTTTTAGATGGTATTAAAAAACAGTGGCATCCAAGAGTTTGGGAATTATACTTTACTATTAAACTTATGGAATTAGGATTTGATATTAATTGCCCAAAAGGCAATGCCCCAGATGTTAAAATACAAAATGACAATCAAATTATTTGGATAGAATGTGCTACTTTGTCAAAAGGAAATGGTGCTGTAAAAGAATGTGATGATGACGTATTACATACATTTAATGATGAAGATTATATATTGAGAATTACTTCAACAATTACTTCAAAATATAAACAAATAGAGAACCATAGAGAATCTGGAGTTATTGGTAGTGAGGATATCGTCTTAATCGCTATGAATACTGGAGAGTTGGACTTAACAGAAATTGCTCAAATGGATTTTCCACTAATCCAAAAAGCTCTTTATGGAATTGGCTCTATGACATATAACTTTACGACAAAAGAAGTCAGTAATCAACATAGATTAAATGTAAAAAAGTCCAATAATGTAAAAATTAAAACAAATTATTTTGCTACAGATGAGTATGAGAATATTAGTGGGATTATTTTTTCGGACTGGAAATCAACAGAGATTTCAAAGAAACTAACAGAAGGTTTTGAATTAACTCATAATTTATATGCTAAAAATAAATTACGAGAAGGTTTTTTTAAAATAGGCTGTGAATATATGCCTTATATAAATGATAATTTAGGTGAATTCAAAAAATTAGCTTATTAAAAATTACAAGATAGTGAATATGCCAGTAGTCCTTAAAGGGACCGTTCTACAACCTGTAGGTTTTGGAGTAAATAAAAGAACAAAATATAACTTAAGACTAAAAATAAGGCACTATTTAAGACCCGTTATAAAAAGAAGATGTATGAAAATGTAGGCAGTGAAGGGAAAGTAGAAGGTTTGGCCCACGATAACAGTCAATGCTCCACAATTCTAAGATATATAACTCCACAGAGTTTATTAATATAAGCTATAATAGAAGAAATAATTTCAAAGGTTAACACTATGACTTTACATTTAAATGCATCAGAGAGTGTATCTCAAAAAATATTATCATTTTTAGAATCACTAACAAAACAAGGTGAATCTGTAGAAATCATTGATGACTCTATCTATAAATTTGAAAAGGATGGTATTACCCGAGGTTTAGAACAAGTTAAAAATGGTGAAGTTTACTCATCAGATGAGATTCTAGATGAACTCAATAAATAAATGAAAGTAAATTTTTCAAAAGACTCTAAAGAATTTATATTTAAAACAAAGAGTTTCATCTCAGAAGATAACCCTCAAAGAGCAAAACAGTATACTTTAAAACTTGTATCCCGTATTACAGATATGTTACAGTACCCTTTTATAGGTAAAATCAATGCTACATTTAATGATGAGAAGATTAGAGAAATTGTTCTAGACGGTACTAAAATAATTTACAAAATATACCCCAAAAGTGTTAGTATTTTAATGATGTAGAAATATATTGACATTAATGAATCAGAGATTAATACAGACTAATTTATCAGAAGTAATTTTATTATCATAAACCAGTAAAATCAGTTTTCTTATTTCTCAAATGATGAGTGTAAAAAAGTTACAAAACTGTAGGTTTTGGAGCATCTCTAAGTTTCAAGCCAAATTGTCGAACTATAATATAATGTTAATGACTATCGGCTACTGACACAAAATTAAGTAGCCTAAATAAATGTATCTAATTCCTAAAAGTTTTTGTAAAAAAAGCTATAGCTAGAGAATTAATTACAGTCGTCACTTTATAGTTAATACCATATAAAACTACTTTCCACTCTGTTTCTAAAGTAAAAGTAGATTAGTATTTTGATATAATACAAAAAACGAGGAGTGCCACATGAGTAATGCACAGATACTACAAGAAGCACTAAAGCTAAACCCTCAAGAACGTTATATAGTTGTAGAAAGCTTACTAAAGAGCTTAGATATACCAGATGAGAGTGTTGACACTATTTGGGCTAATGAAGCAGAAAAGAGACTTAACAACTATAGAGACAATAAAGTTCAGACTATTCCATTTGAGGATGTTTTCAATTAATGAAAATTGTGTTTTTACCAGAAGCAAAAGCTGAACTAGATGAAGCAGTTCAATACTATGAACTCCAAGCAAAAGGTTTAGGAGTTACATTTAAAAGTGTCGCTAAGTCAACGATAAAAAGAGTTGCTACCTTTCCAACAGCATGGACTACTATTAAACCAAATATACGAAGATGTATCATGCATAAGTTCCCATAAAATGTACTCTACTCCATAGAAGAAGACTGTATCTTAATCATAGCAATTGCACATCATCACAGATATCCAAATTATTGGACTGAACGAAAAAAGTAATAAGAAAAGTTTAAGTAAAACGGCTTCTATAATGAACACCAACTAAAGGTGCTAGTTGAGAAGCTTTGAAATCTTCTTTTCCATCCAAGACTAAATAGGTAATGATGTAAAGAATAGGTGCATAAATCATAAACATATCTGTAATAAAAGCCTATAGAGATTACGAAATCATTCCTTTTTGTCCAGAAGCACCTCATTTTTGAACACCTCGTGAACGCATTAATGTCATTAATATTAATGGTGAAAATAGAATTATCACCGACTCCACAAACAAAGATATAACACAACAACTTCACGATGAAATAGAATCCTTTTGTCTTAAACACCTCGATGTGGATGCAATAGTTCTAAAGTCTAAATCCCCAAGTTGCGTTTATAAAACAACGCCTATTTTAAATGAAAAAAGAGAGTTTTTAACTCTAGGTAATGGTATAGCCATAGAGATATTTAAAAAATACTTTAAAGATGTTGAAATATTCACTGAACTAAATTAATTCTTTTTTCATTAATTTAGACTTTATCACCTTTAGTGTAGTTCTTTTGGGTATAACTTGTTCTGACCATTGGTATAAAAAGAAAAAGAGAGTCTAAAAATCAATAAATTTAGTACATTTTAGCTATAATCGCGTAATTTTATATAAGAGATGCATTATGGACATTAGAGAAGAATATTTAAGATTTTTTGAATCAAAACAACACACGAGAGTAGCATCAGGACCATTAGTACCTGATGATGTAACATTACTTTTCAACAATGCCGGAATGGTACCTTTTAAGTCTATTTTCACAGGTGAAGTACCACGTCCCGCTAACCCCCGTGCCACTTCATGCCAAACCTGTATTCGTGCAGGTGGAAAACATAACGATCTTGAAAATGTAGGTCATACAGCACGTCATCATACTTTCTTTGAAATGATGGGTAATTTCTCTTTTGGAGACTACTTTAAAGAAGAAGCTATCTCTCATGCTTGGGAGTTCATTACTCAAATACTTAAACTTGATATCGATAAGCTTTGGGTAACGGTTCATGATTCTGATGATGAGGCGGAAGAGCTTTGGAAAAAACATATAAGTGCAGATAGAATCATGCGCTTAGGCGATGCTGACAACTACTGGTCAATGGGTGATACTGGACCATCTGGACCATGTTCAGAAATATTTTATGATCAAGGTGTAGAAAACTTTTCTGGTCCTGAAGATAGAATGGGTGGAGAAGGTGATAGATTTTTAGAAATCTGGAATCTTGTTTTCATGCAGTATGAAATCAAAGAAAAAGGTGGACCAAAACTTCCACTTGCAAAACCATCAATTGACACTGGTATGGGTCTTGAGCGTGTTATAGCTATAAAAGAAGGTCATCTTTCTAACTATGGTTCATCACTTTTCATGCCAATGATAGAACTTGTTGAAAAAATGATAGCTAAAAAGTATGAGTATGCTACAGGTGCATCTTATCGCGTTATAGCAGATCATATTAGAACAGCTGTTTTTCTTCTCTCTCAAGGAACAAACTTCTCAAATGAAGGTCGTGGTTACGTACTTCGTAGAATTCTTCGCCGTGCAGTTCGTCATGGTTACCTTCTAGGTTTTCGTGCTCCATTTATGTTTAAAATAGTTGATACTCTTGTAGAGATTATGGGTGGTGAGTATGAATACTTAGCACCAAAATCAAATGCAGTCAAAGAACAAATACAACTTGAAGAAGCAAGGTTTTTTAAGACTATTGAGTCTGGAATCGCTCTTTTTGAAGAAGAGTTGAAAAATACTAAAGACATTTTTTCTGGAGAGGTTGCATTTAAACTTTATGATACATTTGGTTTTCCACTTGATTTAACAGAGGACATGCTTAAAGAGAAAGAACTAGGTCTTGATTCAAAAAGATTTGATGAACTTATGTTAGCTCAGCGCACACTTGCAAAAGCTGCTTGGAAAGGCAGTGGAGACGATGCGGTTAACGGTGACTTTAAAGAGCTTTTAGAGAAGTTTGGAGAGAATACTTTTGTTGGTTATGACTTTACTGAGCATTCTGGAGAAGTTTTAGCACTTTTAGATGCAAGTTTTAAATCCACACAAACATTAGAAGCTAATGTAAAAGGTTGGGTACTTTTAGACATCACTCCTTTTTATGCTGAATCTGGTGGACAAACTGGTGACTGTGGCGAGTTGGAAGGTTTTGCTAAAGTTCTTGATACGAAGAAGTTTTTCGGACTTAACTTAGTTCAAGTAGAAGTTAGTAAAGGTCTAAGTGTTGGAACTGTTGTAGATTCTCATGTAGATATAAGTAGAAATGAAATCATAAAACATCACTCAGCTACACACCTTTTACATGCAGTCTTATCAGACGTACTTGGAGATCATATCTCTCAAGCGGGTTCACTTAACGAAGCGACTCGACTGCGTTTTGACTTTTCTCATCCAAAGCCTGTAAGTGCAGAGGAAGTTCAAGAAATAGAAAATAGAGTCAATAACTCCATCATGAGAGGTATCTCAACTAAAACAGAAGTTTTAGGGATAGACGATGCCAAAAAAAGTGGTGCTAAAAGCCAGTTTGGCGAAAAATATGGCGATGAAGTTCGTGTTGTAAGTTTTGCTGATGCATCTATAGAGTTTTGTGGTGGTGTTCATGTAAATAACACTGCTAACATAGGCTCATTCATCATCACTAAAGAGAGCGGTGTTTCTGCCGGTGTGAGAAGAATAGAAGCAGTTTGTGGTAATGCAGCTTACAAACACTTTTGTGAACAAAGAACTCTAGTAAAAGCAGTTGAGTCTGAAGTTAAGAACCTTGATATTCTTGCAGGTGTATCGCGTTTAAAGACTAACATCGTAGAACTCAAGTCTGAGTTAAAAGATGCAGAGAATTCTGTAAAGATAGAAGTTGTCGCATCAGAAGTAAATGGTGTTTCTGTAATAGTTGAAGAGTACCCAACTGGTGATATCAAAGAGAAGATAGACGCACTTAAAAATGACAATGAGAAACTCTGTGCTATGCTCTTTCAAGTAAAAGGAGATAAAGTTCTCATAGCTTGTGGTGTAAAAAATGCCAATGCAAAAGCTGGAGACTGGATTAAAAATATTGCTCCTATACTTGGTGGCGGTGGTGGCGGTCGGCCAGACTTCGCTCAAGCTGGTGGGAAACTTCCTGCTAAACTACCAGAAGCAAAAGTTGCTTCTTTAGAATTTATTACAAAGGCTCTTGCATAATGACTGAATTTTTCTTAGAATATAAAACATACATAGTTTTTTTACATGTAATCTCTGCTGTTGTTTGGGTTGGAGGGATGGTAGCACTTCGTTATGCCGCACATCCATCATTTATGGAGATAGAATCTCCAGGACAGCGTTTAGAGAGAGTTTCTCATGCACTCAAAAACCTTTTTATTATAGTCGCTCCTTTTATACTTATACTCGTTGTCACAGCTGTTTTAATGATTAAAGGCTATTCAATTTCTTCTACTGACTATAAAACTATTGGTTATGCTAAAGAAGGTATTTGGACTGTTATGTTCATTGCATATTTAGTGATGGTTTACAGAAGAAACAAAGCAGCAAAAGCTCTTGTGCAAGGTGACTTTGTAACAGCTAAAAATCAACTTGGTATGATCGGTCGTTTTATGGTTCCGCTAAATATCACACTTGGAACTATCGCTATATTTCTAGGTTCATATTTCTCTTCAGTTTTTTAAATGCTACGTCTAGCTTCTTCATCTCAAACACGACATATGCTTCTTACAAACGCAGGTGTCGCGTTCAAGCAAGAAAGCATTGATTATGATGAGGACAGCATCGTCGCGACCTCTCCTAAAAATTTTGTATATCAAGCTACACTTGGAAAGTATAATGCCAACATTACCGCTTTTGGCTATGAAGACATGCCCCTTTTAGTCGCCGATACCGTTGTCACAGCTCAAGGAAAAATACTGCGAAAAGCAAAATCCATTGATGATGCTCGTTATATTTTATCTACACAAAGTGGAAATATTACGAGTATTATTACCTGTATGATTTACCACTCTGTAGAGAAAAAGATTATAGATATCAGTCAAACAGACTATCTTTTTGATAAGTTTGATGAAGAAGACCTTGAAAATTACCTCAAAAATGGTGAATGGAAGGGTAAGGCTGGTGCTTGTATGGTTGAAGGATTTTGTAAATCTTACATCAAAGAAGTTAGAGGCTATGAAAGTACTGCTATGGGACTCAGTATAGAAGTCCTTCAAAGATTTATCTAATGTTTTATGAAAACGAGTTAAAAGCACTTAAAAAATCAGGTCGCTATAGAACTCGTGAAGTTATAAACTACTCCATTAAAGATTTCGCTTCTAATGATTACCTTGGCCTCGCTCACAACAAAGAACTTCACGAAAAAACATCCCAAGAACTTTCAAACTTAGAAGTTCATAGTGCGAAAGCATCTCTCCTTGTCAACGGATATCATCAAATTCATAAAGATTTTGAAGATGCACTTTGTAAGGCAAACAACTTTGAATCGGGCATAATTGTAGGAAGTGGTTTTAATGCAAATATTGCTTTAATCGAGGCCCTTGTACGTAAAGGAGACACTCTTTTTATGGATGAGCTTTATCATGCATCTGGTGTTTTAGCCTCAAATCTCAACAACATTGATGTAGTTTTTTTCAAACATAATGATATGGATGGGCTAAACTCACTTCTAAAAAACTCTCATGCTAAACGTAAAATAGTTGCGGTAGAAGGTATATATTCTATGGACGGTGATCTTTGTCCTAAGAAAGTCTTTAAGATTGCAGATGATTCAAATGCTATACTAATAGTTGATGAAGCTCATAGTAGTGGTGTAATTGGTGATAGCCTTATGGGTGTTTTTGATTACTATAACATTACTCCAAAAAAGAATCATATTAAGATGGGAACACTCGGTAAATCTTATGGTAGCTTTGGTGCTTTTATACTAGCGGATGAGCACATAGTTGAGTATCTACTTAATCGTGCAAAACCTATTGTATATGCAACTGCTCTCTCTTTATATGACACACTCTTAGCTCATAAGTCACTTGAATATATTTTAAACAATAAAGATACTTTAAATAAAGCAATTAAACGCAGACAATATATTATTAGTGAAATTCTCGGCATTCAAGTTAAAGGCCTCATAGTTCCTATTTTAATTGGAAGCAATCAAAAAGTCCTCGATATAAAAAATGAACTTTTTTCATTAGGTTTTGGAGTAGGTGCTATACGTCAACCAACCGTTAAAAGTGCAATTATTAGGCTTATTGCGAGAGTATCACAAAGTGAAGAGTCATTAAAAGACTTATGTAAACACTTAAGTAAGATGCAATAATGAAAATAGAAAAATTAGTAATCACACACAAGAATAACAACCTAGTAGATATTAATTTGAACATAGATACGTCTCTAGCTTTAGTCGGTGAAAGCGGCAGTGGTAAAAGCCTAACTTTAAAAGCTCTTCTGTCTATACTCCCCCAAGATATGTCTTGCGAACTCAAGATCAATTCTGATTTTGACTTAATAGCAGGAGAGAGTGTCGCGTTTATACCTCAAAACCCATTTACGGCACTCTCCCCTCTTACGAAGATAAAAAAACAGTTCTTTGTTAAAGAGTTATTGATAAAAGAATTATTTGATAAGGTTGATTTAGATTATGAACTTTTAGAAAGATTCCCACCTGAGCTTTCCGGTGGACAGTTACAACGTGTTCTTATAGCAATGGCTTTGAGTATAAGTCCAAAACTTTTACTTCTAGATGAACCAACAACAGCACTAGACCCACAGACAAGAGAGCTTATCCTACAGCTACTGGGCGACTTGCAAAAAAAAGAGCATTTTAAGATACTCTTTGTAACACATGATATAACTTCAGTAAAAGTACTTTGTCAAGATATAGCCGTTCTTAAAAATGGAAAAATAATTGAGAGTGGTAAAATGAGTGATATAATTAGCTCACCAAAACAAGAGTATACAAAAGTACTCATAGAATCAAATTTTGTTAATAGGGAATTTAGGAAATGATAAAAAGAACACTACTAACACTATTTATTATAGGTTTCATTTCTCCATTTGTTCTTGTTGCCTACTTCCTTCTCTTTTTTGACTATGATATCTCACCGTTAGAGAATTACAGACCATCTCTTACAAGTAGAATTTATGATAAACATGGTGAAAAAATAGCAAATATATTTCAAGGTGAACATAGATATTTTGCACCTTTTGAGACTATTCCACCTCGCATAATAGAAGCTCTTGTCGCAATAGAAGATACAACATTTTTTGAACATCCCGGAATAAATATTGACGCAATCTTTCGGGCTGTTATAAAAGTTATCCGCGCAGGTCGTGCGGTTGAGGGTGCAAGTACAATCACTCAACAACTTGTTAAAAATGTTCTTCTCACGAGAGATAAAAAATTATCTCGTAAAATAAAAGAAGCAATCTTTGCTATAAAAGTAGAACTCTCTCTTTCAAAAGAGCAAATATTAGAATGCTACCTCAATGAAATATACTATGGGCATGGATACTATGGTATAAGAACAGCTGCAGATGGATACTTTCATAAACACCTCAATGAACTCACACTTAAAGAGATGGCTATTTTAGTAGGTTTACCAAAAGCGCCCAGTACATATGCACCAACAAAAAACTATGAAATCTCAATGGGTAGAGCAAATAGAGTTATAAAAAGAATGCATGTTTTAGGTTGGATAGATGACATAACATACGACAATGCGATTGCCCAGAATCCTAAAGTTTTTAACACTACATTAACACAGAACAAAGCTCCCTTTATCGTAGATGAAGTAGCACGTAGATTTAGAGCTATTGGTATTGACAACTTTAAAAGTGGTGGTTATGAAATTTACACTTCAATAGATTTAAGACTACAGCAATTAGCAATAAAAGCCTTAGAATTTGCTTATAAAGCTTCTATAGGTCGAGTGGATAAGTACAAAGCAAAAGATTTAAAAAAACTTCAAAAAGATGAAAGCTTTGTACTTCAGGATGTAAATATCTCACAACTAAATGGTGCTTTAGTTTCAGTTGACTCAAGCAGTGGAGATATATTAGCTCTTGTTGGGAGTGTTGACTATAAAGTGAGCTCATTCAACCGTGCCACACAAGGTCGTCGTCAGCCAGGTTCTGCGTTTAAGCCTTTTATCTATCAAGTTGCTGTTGACTTAGGATTCTCAGGAGCTACACAACTTGTTGATATTGCCAAAACTTATGAGTATCAAAAGAATGGTGAAGATATGAAATGGCGTCCTAGAAACTATGAGAAAAATTATAAGGGCATAGTGAGTTTGCGAGAAGCTCTCATACACTCAAGAAACCTTGCAACAATTAACCTTGTAAACGATATAGGGCTAAAAACACTTATTAAAAGACTTAAGAAATATGATATTAAGCACATTCCTAAAGACCTCTCCATCTCACTTGGAACAATGTCAATGTCTCCGCTTGAGTTAGCCGAAAACTATACTTCATTTGCGAACAATGGAAAAAAAGTTAAACCACAGATGATATTAAGAATTGATCAAAGAAACAAGACTATCTATGAAAGAACAGAAGTGTCACATCAAATCACAGTTCCTACTCAGGCCTATATAATGACAACAATTTTAAGAGATGTTGTTCAACGCGGTACTGCTAGAAGAGCTCGAGTGAGAGGTTTAGAGTTAGCAGGTAAAACTGGAACAACTAATAACAATGTAGATGGTTGGTTAGCAGGGTATTCTCCAACTATGACAACTGTAGTTTGGTTTGGAAACGATAATAATACTCCAATGCATAATAGAGAGACTGGTGGACGAGTTGCTGGACCAGCTTTTTCTCATTTTTACAGAAGTGTACTTAAGTTATATCCACAGATTAAGCGTAAGTTTGATGTTCCTGAGGGAATTATTGAAGTAGAGTATGATGGGGAAAAAGAATACTTTAGTGATATATCTAAACCACCCAGGACAGAGGATAACTCTGACCCTGAAGCGGAACTTCTTTTTTAGTTAAATGTCCTATTAAGAGCACAGAACATTGCTTTAATAGATGCTGTTGCAATGTCGTTATCAACACCTACTCCAAAATGCATATTTCCTATATCGCTAAGAAGTTCAATATATGAAACTGCTTGGGCACAACTTTTGTCTCCACGAGAGTGTTCAGAGTAAGAGTTTATACTAAACTTATGTTTATAATCCTTGCTTAGTGCTTTTTTACAAGCGTCTATTGGACCATTTCCTTCGCCATTAGATATAACCTCTTTGCCATCGTAAAGATAAGTCAATGTACATTTAGAAACTTTCTTATCAGATGTAAATGTAAAATCAACTAAAGAAATATGCTCTTGAACTTCTAGATAAGTCTTTTTAAAAACGTCTAAAATTTCTTGATTTTCTAACTCTCGTCCCTTTGTTTCAGTCAATGTTTGTACAGCCTTGGCTATTTCAGGATGCATAGCCTTTGGTAGTTGGTATCCATAATTTTTTTCAAGTATATAAGCCACTCCACCTTTACCTGATTGAGAATTTATTCTAATAATACTCTCATAAGTACGGCCTACATCAGCCGGATCAATTGGAAGATATGGAACTTCCCAAAAAGAATCTTCTTTCTCTGCTTGATAACTCATACCTTTTTTTATTGCATCTTGATGTGAACCTGAAAAAGCCGTATATACAAGTTCTCCAACATATGGATGACGAACATGAGTATCTATCTCTGTACATCTCTCAACTACATCCAAGACTTCATCAACATTGCTAAAATCTAACTGCGAGTCAACACCTTGAGTTGTCATGTTTAGAGCTAGAGTAATGATGTCTACATTACCAGTTCTCTCACCATTACTCAAAAGTGTCCCCTCGACTCTATCTGCTCCTGCTAAAAGTGCAAGCTCAGTTGCTGCTACCGAAGTTCCTCTGTCATTATGCGTGTGAGTAGAGATAATTACGTTTTCACGGTTGTCTAAATTCTGAGCCATCCATTCTATCTGGTCGGCATAAATATTTGGTGTTGCCATTTCCACAGTTGCTGGAAGATTTATGATGACTTTACGAGTAGGACTGATACCCCAACAAGCCGTTACTGCATTTGATATTTCAGCTGCAAACTCTAACTCAGTTCCAGTAAAACTCTCCGGAGAATACTCTAAGCAAATTTGTCCATCGTGAGATTTTTCATGTTTTTTAACAAGCTTAACTCCAGCTAATGCAAGTGCTGTGATTTCTTCTTTTGTTTTTCCAAAAACTATTTTTCTTTGTGCAACGGAAGTTGAATTGTAAAGATGAACCGTAGCTTTTTTAACACCCTTAAGTGATTCAAATGTTTTTTCTATAAGGTGCTCACGAGCTTGAACAAGTACCTGAACCGTAACATCGTCTGGAATAAGATTATCATCAACAAGACGACGTAAGAAATCAAATTCTACAGCAGATGCGGAAGGAAATCCAACCTCTATTTCTTTAAATCCAAGTTTGAGTAAGAGTGCGAATAATTCAAGTTTTTTCTCCATTGACATAGGGTTAACAAGTGCTTGATTACCATCACGTAAATCTACACTACACCATATAGGAGCGGATGTTATTGTATTGTTTGGCCATTGGCGAGATGGCAACTTTATTTGGGGGTAAGCTCTATACTTACCTATTGAAATCTGATTCATTATGAATCCTTCACTTGATATTTTAAAATAACAGCACTCTTACATATTGTTACTATATTGCGATTATATCTAATTTGTAGTTATAAAGGTATTTGAAGAAGGAAGCAAGCTCCATTGTTGACATTTTTTACACTTAGTTTTCCACCAAGTTTTTCAGCGATTTGAGTACTCATATAAAGTCCTATTCCTGTACCTTTTCCATCTACTTTTGTTGTCACTTCTGGCTTAAAAACATGATTGATAACATTAAGAGGAATACCTCCAGCAGAATCTTCAAAATCAACACAATTATAAATGTCATTTTTATAAATATTAATAGTAATTGTTCTTTTTTGAATACTTTTTTCGTTAAAGGCATCTTTTGCATTGTTAATTATATTTAAGACAAGGTGCTTAAACTCATTTTCAATACCATGGATCAAGATTTCCTTTTCACAGTTTATATCTATAGTAATATAATTTTTCATAAACTCATCATTCACTAAAAGCATCACGGACTGTACACAACGCTTAAGACCAAAACTCTCTTTAGTCTCTTTTGGTCTAAAAAAATCTCTAAATTCTTGTAATGTTGTTATCATATGCTCAATCTGAACTTGAGTATCACAAGATAAACTATCAATATACTCTTGATCTACTAATGAATTACTAAAGTCCTCAACAAGCATATCAGACATCATTGAAAGAGCGTTTAAAGGTTGTTTCCATTGATGAGCAACTGCATCCATCATTTCACCCATAGCTGCCATCTTAGCTTGTTGTTCAAAGCGTTTATGATTTGCCTTAGAGAGATTTACTTCCTCTTGCATTCGTCTTTCTAAAACTTTATTTAACTCATCTAGTTCTTTTTCTCTAGCATCATAACGTTCTAGAAAAAGACCAAGTAACATATCAAAGTCTGCACGATACTTTGAATGTGCACTTTCTTTTACCGCTCTGAATAGTTCTTCAGTGTTTAGATGAGAGTACTCTCCCATAGGATTTTTACGAGATTTTATTTTAATTGGGACTTGGTTAGATGTACTTAGATTCATTATTATATATTATAACAAAAGATATCAATTAATTCAAAAGAAGAGGTAAAAGCGAGATAATTCTCGCTTTTATTAACACTGGTATGTAGTTTTAAACTCGTAAGCAGTTGGACGACCTTCATCTGGCCATACATCACGCTCAAATCTATAGTGCTGGTAAGCATTGATAAATTCTTCAGTAAATACTGGTTTTAAGAAATCATTATCACCGATAAGACCTTCTAGTGCAGAGCGTAATGTGTGTGGCATTTGAGGAATCTTTTTCTCACGGATTTCATCAAGAGAAAGTTCAAATAAATCTTCATCCATTGGACCAACAGGAACAGTAGCTTGTTTGATACCATCAAGACCAGCCATCATCATTACAGCAAATGCTAAGTAAGGACAAGCAGTAGAATCTGGGAATCTCATTTCAATACGTGTAGCCATTTCGCCAGCACCATAAGGGATACGACAAGCTGCAGAACGATTTTGAGAAGAGTAAGTTAAGATACTTGGAGCCTCATAACCTGGAATAAGTCTCTTGTAAGAGTTAGTTGTTGGGTTAGTAAACGCAGCAACAGCATGAGAATGCTTAAAAATACCACCTGCATAGTGAACAGCCATCTCTGAAAGATTTGCATAGTTACCTGGTGCATAGAAAAGGTTTTTACCATCTTTCCATAGTGATTGATGAACGTGCATACCGTTACCATTATCACCATAAAGTGGTTTAGGCATAAATGTAGCAGTTTTACCATTAAGGTGTGCAATCATTTTTACAACATACTTATACTTTTGAACATTATCAGCAGCACCGATAAGATCAGAGAAAACTATCCCTAGCTCATGTTGACCTTGTGCAACTTCGTGGTGACCAAGAACAACTTCAAGACCAACTTGCTCAAGAACTTGCATCATCTCAGCACGGATATCAACAGCAGAATCTGTTGGTGCAACTGGGAAGTAACCACCCTTAGTTCCTGGTCTGTGACCAGTGTTGTACATATCTGGGTATGGATTATTTGAATTCCATTCACCCTCTTCAGTATCAACTTTGTAACCAGCTTCATTGATGTTATCAACAAAAGTTACAGAGTCAAACATAAAAAATTCATTTTCAGGACCAAAGTATGCAGTATCTGCAATACCTATTTCATCAGCATGCTTAAGAGACTTCTTAGCAATTGAACGTGGACATCTTTCGTATGCTTGATCTTTGTAAATGTCATAAACGTCACAGATAACGATGATAGTTGGATCAGCAGTAAATGGATCCAGAAATGCAGTATCTACCTCAGGCTTTAGTAACATATCAGACTTATTAATTGGCTGCCATGCTTCGATAGAAGAACCATCAAACGGAAGACCATTCTCAAGTTGACCAGCGTTTACAGCACTCATCCTGTAACTAATATGGTGCCATGCACCTTTAATATCTGTAAATCTAAAATCTACAAATTGAACATCATTTTCTTCACAAAAAGTAAAAAACTCTTCTGTATTATTAACAAATTTACCCATTTATTTCTCCTGAAATTATAATTTAAAGTATTATAACTCATTAATCTGTAAGTCTCTATTTATTATTGATTAAAAAGTCATCAATTTATTTGATTGTTTCGTAAAGTTATATTCTAATCGAAACTTTGCCATCTAGATTAAATTCCATATCATCTATTAATCTGTTGTTTTTTATAGAGTTTCCACCATTAGGTATAGAATATTCAAATCATACTTCTGGTAATTGTCACTAAAAACTGGTTGAAATGACAATTGTTAGCATCCCATAGAAGTGCATTGTCTTTATATTAATACGTAGTTTTACTTTCATGAAAGTTAGCAATGCAGAATTGTATTTAACTACTGTTTTTAAGATGCTGTTTTATAGGATTAGGGTAGTTATTATCACTTTATATGTAATTTTATCTCTTTCTTAAGACAACAAAGAATATAATCATACTTCTAAATCAGCCGAAGTGATGGAATGGTATACATAGGGCACTCAAAATGCCCCGCCTCAAGGCTTAGGGGTTCAAATCCCCTCTTCGGTACCACACTCTTGAAGCTCTAATCCTTTTACATATATCGTATTTATAAGAAATAAATTAAAGTTATATAATTAAACTTAATCATATTTAAATAAAAATGGCAAAAGTTTTAAAGAAGAAAGTTGTTAAAGCAGTAACTAGAGCAAAAGCAGCAGCTAAAAAAGCTACAGAAAAATCAGCTCCAAAGAAAAGGTAATTCTTAAAACTTTATACTAAAGGTTGAACCTTCATTTTCTTTACTAGTTATCCCTAGCTTAAAGTGATGAAGATTTAGTATATTACTTACTATAAATAGCCCCAATCCAAGAGAATTATTCCAACTATTTTCATGAACACGATAAAACTTTTCAGTAATGTTTAAAAGATTTTTTTGAGATATACCTATTCCGCTATCTATAATTTTTAGACTCTCCTGCGTAAATTCTATATGCACCTCATCTTCTGAGTACTTAAAAGCATTCTCAACGAGATTTGTGATGACAACACTAAATAATGAAGCATCCACTTTAATAACTATATCTTTATCACCACTTATAATAACTTCTCTGTTGTTGTAACTGAGTCTAATGTTTTCTACTGAATCATTGATGAGTTCATAAAGATTAGTAGTCTTAAAGTGCATAGCTTGTTGCCCACTATCTAGTTTACTTGAGAGTCTCAGTGTGTCTATGAGCTCACTGAGTTTTATTCCATTGTTATAAATTTTACTCAAGAACTTCTTTCTTATGTTAGGATTGATATCCTCATCATCCATAAGTGTTTGAGAATATCCATTAATAACAGCAATTGGGTTTTTAAACTCATGACTAATCGCAGAGATTATGTCATCTTTTTGTTTATTGGAACTCTGTAGTTTATCTGTAAATTTACTTTTTTGCTTCTCTTTTTTAACAAGAATTTGTGAAACTTTTGTCAAAAGGGAAGTAATACTTTGAAATTCCAATGAAAGAGTGGATGTGATATATGTATTTTTATTCTTTTTTGTAAGAGAGCTCAAGAATGTAGCAATTTTCTGGAATTCTCTTTCTATACTAGTACTAATTTTATAAGTAATAATAAAGATAATAATAAAAAAAATAGCTAAAGTGAAAAGTATCTCAGCACCTAAAATATATATTTTTTCATTAATGCTTTCAAGTGCTTTTGAGACTCTAATGTAAAAAAACTTATCATCATATTTATACTTTTTTGCAACATATAAAAAATCTTTCTCTATACTATTTGAGTGTCTAATGATGGAACCATACTTATCTTTATCTGCTTCCATAATTTCTGCTCTATATTTATGGTTATCAAGTTTTGTTTTATCTTTATGGGACTCTGCAACAACTACTCCATCTAGAGAGATAATGGTCAAACGCAGACCTAAGTCATTTTTTATGTTTGTAGCTATCCTGTCTAAGTTAGGTTTATTCTTCAGATTAAGAGAAATTATTTTGATGTTATTGAGAAGTGCCTCTCGCGTTTGAGAGATATAAAAATCTTTTATCCAGAAGTAAATGAGGGAACCTAACACTATAAAAAGTATTCCAAGAACTAGGAGTATCTTTCTAAGTACAATCTCATGAAATTTTAGCAAAGTTTGTAACCCTCCCCACGAACTGCTTCTATGTAGTTTTTTTCACCCTTAGGGTCAATGCTCTCTTTAAGTCTCTTTATGGCTACATTTACAGTTTTTAGCTGTTTGTTTTCACTATTTTTCCAAACATTTTCAAGAAGGGTCTCTCGACTAAGAAGTATATTTTGATTTTTAAGAAACTCTAAAAGTAAGTCATGTTCTAGTGTGGTAAGTTTTACATCTTCTCCCTCAATACTAAATATTTTGTTGGAAGAATTATATGTAATGTCTTTATATTTTATAATTTTTTGTTTTTTTGATGTTCTTCTTATAAGAGATTTTACTCTTGCTTTAAGCTCATTAACATTAAATGGTTTTGTAATGTAGTCATCTCCGCCACTATCAAGCCCCTCGATTATATCTTCACTTGAATCTTTAGCACTTACATAAATCACTGGATGATTGTAACCCTCTTCTCGAATTTGTGAGATGAAAACACTCCCATCAATTCCAGGTAAGTTTCTATCCATCAGTATCGCAGAAATTTCTTCTTCATCCAGTATATCCCTTACATTTGATGTATCTACACAGGTTATAACATCGTAACCATCTTTGGAGAGTGTATACTCCATAAGGTCTAAAATATCTTCTGAGTCTTCTACAATTAGAATTGTTTGGTTAGTTAATTGCATTTTGAGTTCACTTCTTCAACGATTAATATTGTATTATTCATAAAAGTATTGTATCTAATTTACCTAGTTATGAAAATTACCACCAACTTTGGCATATACGAGAAGGTTTGCTATACTCATCGCACGTGAGGCAATTTTTGTACTTTTTCTTAAAGCTTTTAACATTTTATGGTACTTCTCAAAACTATTTGCATCATCTGCCTGAAGATAAAGATTACGTTCTACCATCTCATACAAGTCATCAGACTTACTCTCTTCGATTAGAATCTCATTATATATCTCTTGAATCTCTTCTTCATCTTCACAGCTAAGAGTATTAAGAGTAAGTTGTATTGCTTTTACTGTTGAGGACTGCATTGGAAGTGCATACTCTTTAATGGTAGCAACATCTACATCATTACAAACATCTGTAAAACCACGTATGAAACTTCTAGTACTTGAACAAGCTCGTGAGAGTTCATTTGTGATTTTAAGATAAGCTATAACCTGTCTAAGGTCTCTAGCTTCAGGTGTATAAAGAGCTAAAACTTTAATGATCGCATTATCTACTTCATCTGTTTTTGAAGCAATGTTCTTAATATTTGCTCTTGCATCAATAAATTTTTGTTCTTCACAATCATTTAAGGCTGAAAGTATAAGTTTATTAGCTTCTAATAAACCACTCCCTATTTTTATTAACTTCTCTTTTATTCCATCTACATTAGTTTTAAAATTTGGTAACATATTTTTTCCTTTATTTTGGGGTTTAGCCCTTATACACAAACTATTTAGTAGTTTGTTGCATTGGGTTTTAACCCTTATACACAAACTATTTAGTAGTTTGTTGCATTGGGTTTTAACCCTTATTAACCGAAACGGCCAGTGATATAATCTTCTGTTCTATTCTCTTTTGGATTTAAGAAAATATTTTCTGTTTTGTCATACTCGACTAAATCACCTAAATACATAAATGCGGTGTAGTCACTAATACGAGAAGCTTGTTGCATATTGTGTGTGACGATACAGATACTTATGTCTTTTTTTAGTTCTACTAAAAGTTCTTCAATAGCCCCTGTGCTTATTGGGTCAAGTGCTGAAGTAGGTTCATCAAAAAGAAGTACTTCTGGTTTTACGGCAACGGCTCGTGCTATACATAAACGCTGTTGCTGTCCACCTGAAAGACCCATTGCAGACTTTCCTAATCTGTCATGAACCTCTTTCCACAGTGCTCCATCCTTGAGTGCTTGTTCTACTCTATCAGCTAATTCTGTTTTGTTTTTAAGCCCTGAAATTTTAAGGCCGTAAGCGACATTATCAAAAGTACTCATTGGAAAGGGAGTAGGCTTTTGAAAAATCATCCCTACTCTTTGACGCAGTTCTATAAATTCATTTTCTTTTTTAATATCTAATATATTTTGCATACTTCCATTTACTTGATTAAGTAATTCTATCTTTCCATCATACTTATTGCCAGGGTATAAATCGTGAATACGGTTCATACTACGAAGAAGTGTAGACTTTCCACAACCACTTGGACCTATAAGAGCTGTGATCTTGTTTTTCTTAATAGGAAGTGTTATATCACGAAGAGATGGATGCTCCACCCCATGGTAAGTAAAAGAGAATTTTTTTATGTTCATAACTTGCATGGGAAGTTCCTTGTAGGTCTTAAATAATATTTATTTTATATGGAATTATAGAAAAGTTTGGTTACATAATGGTTACGAGAGAAAGGGAGATGTTTTTTGACTTAGTTTGTTAGCATTTAATGAGAACGGTTGTCGTGCATTCTTATGTTTTGTTGTATCTGAACTTCTATAACGGTTTATTCTTTTGAAATATATTTAAAATCCTAAATTTAATGCTTTAATTCAGTAAAATATTTTTATGTATTAAGAACTCAAGTGAAATTCGCTTGAGTTCTGTTATAATAATCCTAATATAAACAAAAAGGTAAATTATGACTGCACCTATAATTATGGCAAAAAGCATTATCGACTCACTTCCAACAGATACTTCTTATGATGAGATTATAAAAGAGCTTGCATTTGACAGAATGATAAAAAAGGGTTTAGAAGATTCTAAAAATGGTAAAACCATTTCAAGCAAAGAGATGGAACATAGAATCAAGCAATGGTAAATATTAATTGGACCGATGAAGCAAGTTTTTGGCTTAAAGATATTCATGACCTCATTGCACAAGATACTCAAAAATAGCCAAGAGAGTTGTAAACGAAATTTTTACTAAAACTCAAATCTTGTCTACATTCCCAAAAGTTGGCTATCCATATCAAAATGACACAAATAATGAAATTAGGATTTTACTTTATGGACACTATCGCATTGCATATTTTATTAAAGATGCAGAAACTATAGATATTTTAGGTGTATTTCATGGAGCACTAGCGATAGAAAGATATTTATAAGTTTAGATATAACAAGTACGAGGAGACCAATAATTTTCCCGCTAGAGTAAATTATTAGTCTCTTCGAGTTTGTTATGTTTTTTGTGTTACCTTAACTCTATATCTAGTGTAGAAACTTCATCTTTTGTTAATTGAGATATCGTTTGTTTGTATGTTTTTTCTATTTTCTCTGCTGGTATCCATTGTCCTCCAGAAAACTCACAACAGTAAAAAATTGGGGAACCTTTAGTTTCTTTTACTACGGGAGCAATATATCTATAGGCTTGCTTAATGTTTTTTTCTACTCCGTTTCCAGTTAAATATATATTAGCTAATTGATATTGTGCGATTCGAGCATCACTATTTTGACCAAAAAAACCTTGCTCTCCAATCGCACCAATAATATATCCATCTGCCCATTTAGTATCTGACTTTTGAGCCGCAGCAAGTTTATACCATTTTATCGCTTCTGGTATATTTTTTTCTACAGATACTCCAAGTTCGTACATAACACCTAGTCTTAATTGTGCCCACGGGTAACCAACAATAGCTTTTTTCTTTATGATTCCATGTGCAGATTGAGTATCTCCCTGATGCCAAGCAACATCAGCGGTTCGCTCTCCTATATTTGGGTTTGGTCCTGCACAACCACTAAATCCAATTATTAATATGCTCATAATATAGTATAAGCTTTTCATTTATATAATTTCCTTTTGAACGGTTGTCGTGAGCGATAATTTCACGCTAGGGAAATTATTAGTCTCCTCGTTTTTGTTATATCTTTCTCTTTTTCCAGTAGTTGGGTTTTCTTTGGAGTTGCATAATGGCTAAAATAATAATCTCTTCATCTCGTTTGTAGTAAATTACTCCGAAAGGAAAACGGTTTGTCAGACATCTTCGTATATCTCCATCTAGTTTTTGCCAAGCAGTTGGGAAAGCTAAAATTCTTTGGATTGTTTTTTGGACTTCATAAGCGAATTCTGAGCCAAGATTTGTTTTGCATTCTTCATAGTAGTCAACTGCAGCATTTAGTTCAAGTTCAGCATCTGGATGAAATAAGTATTTCATTTATGAATTTAATCTTTTAGCTATTTTTTGAAAAACTTCATCCCCATCAATAAGTGGTACACTGTTTGTTTCAATATCATTTTTTCTTCTGTTTACTTCTTTTATCCATAGTGAGTCTATTGAAGTGTTTAAAGGTGTGATACTAGCTAATATCTTATCAACAATTTTAGTTTTTAAATCTATTGGTAAAATATCTATTTCATCAAATAGTTGTTCTTGTTTTAAAGCTAACATATTAAACTCCAGTTTTAAATATAAACCATTTTATCAAAATGATTTATATTTTGTTATTAAATTTTAAGATTATTTTTCAAATACTAAAACAAACCTACTTGTTCCACTAATGTTACCAAGAAACTTCCAACCTTTTTTATACAGCTTTTGCATTGTAGTTTTACCACTATAATCACCGCTACAAGTCGTTTCAGATGTTGCACCAACCAAGTATGACATACAAGTTGTAACTTTTTTGCATGTGCTGAACTTGTTAATAAACCTAACATTGCTAATCCTAAAACTAATTTTTTCATAAAATCTCCGAACATTTAATTTACCAATTTACTTTCATAAATAGGCATATTCAAACTTCCAGATAATGTGGCTTTTTGGATATAACGTTTGTCGTGAGCAATAATTTTCCCGCTAGGGTAAATTATTGGTCTCCTCGTTTTTGTTATATCTATTTGTTTGTTGCAGCCTTAAAGTGGAGATTCACTCACAGGGGTGTTTCCTCATCTGGATGTGTAAGTTTTAAAAAGGTATGTGGAATAAAGTTAGGATCTTTCTTATCATATATTCCATTGTCCACCATAATATTCACCATTGCATTACTCATTTTTCTTCTCCTTGTAATTTTAATTCTAATTCTATAAAATCATCATCATTAAATAAACTGCTAAAAAATCCGGTTTGTTTCTCATTCTTTCTACTAAAACTCAAGTATATTGTTAAATCTTTATCACCATTTTTTTTTGATAATTCAAATTCATCAATGACAATTGTAATAATTTCGTTAATTATTTTATAGTTTTCTATCGAATTAACCATTACCTGAATTTTAGGTTCTGCTTGATTCATAAAGAATAGTTGTTTTTCCTGACAATCTCGTCTAATGTCCTTACATAAATTATATTTGATAAAAACTCTGTCAATTTCACTTGAAATATGACTAGCATAATTATCATATTTCAGTCCACCCCACCCGGCCATTAAGGTTGTACTTAATGCCAATAATATAAATAACATGATTAAGACCCTTTTATACAGTATCATCATGCCACCTCTCTAGCATCATAATGAGCACCATCAAACTTATAAAAAGCCTGCAGTGCAAATGCACCCTCATATCTATCTAGTATCTCTTTTTGGAAGTAGTTGTTGTAGTAATCTTTTTGAAAGTCTATGGTTACACTTGAAGAGGTTTTACTTATTACAGTTGTGCTTTGGAACTCTTTCATCTCTTTTTCGAAGTTAGTTTCTATAGCAGTTGCATTTGTGTTTCTACCAAAAAGTCTATCTATTATCCATACTTTTTTATCTAACTCACTTAGTCCTATATCTCCACTTATGTTAAACTTCTCTTTAACGCCATTTACATACTCAGTATAACCTGACCATATTTCTATAAACTCTGTAAAGCCACTACTCATACTCTCTACCCCTGTCACTAACTCTTGTGCTTTGGCTTTGAGGCTATCGTTTATGTTGTAGCTTATGAAGCTGTTTAGAAAGAGTCCGTATCCTCTTAGATTTGGTAGGGTTAGTGTATCTAGGTCTATGCTATAGTCTGGTATGGTTGTAGTGTCTATGGTTGTTAGGAGTGGATTGTATTCTAGGTTTATATCTGCTACTAGTTCTTTGTTACCTTCGCTATCAGTATATTTACTCGCTTCGGATAAAGTGGCTCCACCTAGTTCTATATCTGTTGTTAAGACATTATTGGCGTTTATACTTTTTATACCTTCTTCTTTAAGGCTTACTAATTCATCTGTTTGGCTCATACCATCACCGTTAGTGTCATGCCATATTTGAAGTCTGTTAAAGAGTTCATCTCTTTTATCTATAACGCCATCAGCATTAGAGTCTATGAGTTGTTTAAGTTCATCAAACCCACTTGTAGTTAAGTTACCAAACACTTCATCTATGCCATCTATTTTACCATTCTCATTTTTATCGAAAGTAAGTATCCCATCATTAGCACCTATCCAGCTTACTTTCTCTTTTATACCATCGCCTGTTATGTCAAAGTATGTGTTTGAGTCTGCTAACGCTACAGTTGAGATAAAACCATCTTTATCTGTGTCTAGGACTAATGGGTCTCTTCTTGGTGGGGTTGGGTCTATTGGTGGGATGCCGTCGTCTGGGTTTGAGGTATCAGTTCCATCATCAGTATTTAAGTTGTTACCATCATTTGGGTCAAAATTGTTTGGGTCATTTGGATCTAGATAATCAAAAGAATCTAATCCTGGTAGAGCAGCTGTTGTTGGTGTTCCATTTAATAAATCATTCATAGTATTACTTAAATCAAAATCATTTTCTATTACCTTACCTAAACTTTTTCCACTTAATGAACTAGCCCATGTTGCAGATAAAGCAACAGCACTAAGTCCAACTGCTGCCCAACCAACTGGATTACTACCAACGACAATTATATAACCTGCTGTTAAGAGAGCATCAATTAATATATCTTGAGCAACATCACCAAAACCTTTAGCAATAGCCTCATCCCATTCTTTTTGACCTTCTGATGCTTGATACAAAGGAATTACTAAATTTAAACCATGTCCTGTAACCGTTAATTTATTTTGTGTAAATATCACATTATTTGGTTTAATCTTTCCACTTGTAATTGCTTGTGTATCAACTACTTCTTTTACAAACTGAGCAGTATCATAAGTCGCTTTACCATGTTGTAATATAATTTCTTGCATTTTATTTTCCTTCTTGTTTAACTAGTCTATAATTAATCTCTAAATCTTCAATATGTTTATTAAAATACTTAAATAAATATTCATCAAGTATCAAGTAATCCTTATGAGTGAATAAGTTTATATTTATTAACTCATGTTCTTTATTAAAAATAATGATATAATTAAAAATCATCAATTTGCTATTCTTCTTCAATACTACTTTATTCCATACCCAATAGCAGACCTTATACAAATACATCGTTAAATATATTGATTGAATAATTGGAACCACTATGATTAACAGTAAATGTACAGGATTAATTCTTTTAGGACTTTTACCAAAAAGAGGAAAAAAACTTTTTTTGATATGTAGTACATCAGAATGATTTATCTCACTTAATTCCATTGAAAATGGTATGTGAACAAATTTATCTGGATATAGGTATGTAAAATACTTTGGTTCTTTTTTTAAGTTTAAAAAACTTAAAAAAGCCATAACTGTTGATAGAACCCACAAAAAGATTGCAAAAATAAATCTTACATTTCTTTGACTTTCTTGTTTGACAATCTCAAATATTGAGATATTTTGATTCCAATCTATTATTCCTGCAAAGAAAAATGTGTAAGATATAATAATTGTAATTATTAACCAAAGCCCATTCCTATAACTATAAAATTATTATCTATTCTTTTATCTTCCATCATGCCACCTCTTTTTTATAATCTAAACTATTTGATATAAAGCTAATTAAAAAGACTTCCTGTCCTATGGCATTTAGAAAACTCAATGTATTTACAGTTGAAGCTATAAAATTCATTAATTTTCCTTGAATATTTTATTATTTTCCGGTACTTAGATTCTTCTTTAATTTGGTATCAAGGGATCATTGTCATCAGGATCATAAGTTCTAGAGTCTTTAGTATAGTAGCCATCATCATCACGATCTTCACCATAACTTATATATGCTGTAACATAACCACCTATACTTACTCCATCTGTTGCAAATACTTTTAAGTAGTATGTAACTGCGGTATCTGTTGTGTTTGTAAAAGTTTTTCCTACCGAACTTGTACCTGAGAACTGAAGTGTTGCATTTTCATCTTGAATTTCATAAGAGTATTGATTTTTCGCATTGAGTGTACCCATCCCACTATCTATAAGTCTACCAGCACTATACGGTGCAACAATGATTTTAAAAAAGTCAACATCACCTGCTTCACTTATTGTTCTCATTTGACTATGTACATCAGTTCTGTTTTGAAACTCGCCCATAGAACCATAAGTTCTTCTCTAACTACTTAAAAATTACAGAAGAACTCTTCTAAGCTATTAAAATCTAAATCTACTTTATCACTGTATTTTAGATAATTTTTATTTAATTTATTAATAGCTCTTTTACTAATAGAATAATTAGAGCTTTCATAAAAATCTATACAATCATTTTTTAAATCTATATCTTCAAAATAATAGATTTTATACTTACTAATCTCATTTTTTAGATAACTCAAGAATTTACTAGAGCTATCTAATTTTCTTAGATTTCTAAAAGTTTGAGGTAGCAAAGATATTTCTACTCTCGTAAGAGTCTTTTCTAGATTTTCTTTTAGAGATTTATCGTAAATAGTAGCTCTATCGTTTCTATTAGAATTATATTTTTCATTATCTATTTCTAATCTAAAATTACCTTTTTTAGTATCTTTAAAATCAAAGTCAGCAAGAGAGTTATAATTACTTCCTTTAGAGTTTTTATATAAAAATATGTTTTTAGCTTCTTGATTTATATCTATAGAATAATCTAACTTTTGAATAAAGTACTGTTCTTGATTTTGTCTAAGCTCTTGGAGTAATTTAATATAAAAATCTTTCTTAATACTATCTGCTATCGGTAGATGTCAGGCTAGTTGTCCAAATTAAGTACCTAAAAATTACCACCTTTGTCTAACTTGAATATATTTCAGTTGCTATCATATCTGTTGTATTATTAGCCTTTACTTTATTTGGATTTAAATGCACCTCTTTGATAAAATGCCAATTACGAGTATTACCACTCCATCTAAGAGAATTAGCTTCTTTAGCCTTCTCGTATACTAAATGTCTCTTCTTTAAAATCTCTTCATCTTGAAGTAAATGCCTTTGAATAGGTGTCACAAACCCAATACTACTATGTAGGTCTACTCAAGGTAGGCATAAAATGCCTAACCTTTGGACTGTAGTTAAAAAGGTAGCTTTAAGAACGGTTGAGAGTGGAGACACAGGGAATATAGATATATTCACCCTCCTTTGAAGATATGATTTCTAAAATAGAGAAACTAAACCCCATCAATACGAAGAACTTTAGTTTTTCCAACCATCAATTCTAAAGTCATTCTCATACGTTTAAATACAGACTCTTGTCTGTACTCTATGTTATGTTTTTTACATACTTCCTTAACAAGAGGTTGCATCTCTTGATAGAAACTTAAAGGCATATTTGGAAAGAGGTGATGCTCTATCTGGTAGTTTAAAAAACCATGCATAAAGTCTATAAAATCACTTCCAGTGTTATAGTTTACACTTCCCATAATCTGTCTTAAGTAGTACTCTCCCTGTGTTTTATGAGGAGTAGAAAACTGATAAATGTCTTCTGCTGAATGATTAGGCACAATGACTAAAAATGAATGTAAATTTGTCATAATCTCTGCTATCACTAAAAAAACAAAAGCACTTAAAACACTACTTAATCCAAATGGTAAAAACAGCAGTGGCAAAAAAACGAACTGAAAAAGTCCATAAGGAAGTAAGTAACTTTTCCATAACTCTTTTCCATTTTTAGTAAAAGGAGAAACCTCATACTTTAGTGTCGGTTCTTCTCCACGTGCCATTCTCTGTTTGTTTTCTAAAATTCTTAGAGTATTAGGTCCGTAATAAGCGATTTTCCAAATAATTGCAAATGCATATACAACTAAGTATTTTACAAATATTGGTACCTTCATATCATGTATCCATTTAACGTCTTTTTCTACGTTATCAGGATCGTCCATCTCGCCTAAATGGTAGTGGTGCATAATGTTATGTTCATATGCCCAAGCATCAGGTTTTATCCAGTCAAGCCAATCTATAAATCTTCTACTTCCAGAAGCAAAACCTTTTTTTGTATATCTAAAAGGGATATTCGGTACTTTGTCATAAGCACCATGTAAAATAGGATGTGTAATGTTTGCCCATCTAGAGAGGTTGCCAACTGAAACTAAAAAAGCTCCCCCTAAACCAAAGAGCCAAAAGTCGAACTGCTCTAAAACAATTCCATCAAAATTACCAGAACCAATGATAACCACTAATGCTATTATTAGTGAACCAACTATTGTTGAAGCACGGCCCCATCTTTCAAGTTTTAAAAGATGATCAAAGTCCTTTTTTTCAATCTTTATAACTTTTTTTATATCTTCAATATCGCGTTGTAATTGTTCTTGATCTATATCTCTATAGTCTGTATATTCAGCCAAATTATTTTTCCTAAATCATATTTAATTCTCGAAATTATATACAAATATTCTTAGAGTTAATACTATATAAATAGCATTTTGGATAGAATAGCCATAATTATAAACTATGGAGATTTTATGGACGCAGCCAAATACATTTGGATGAATGGAGAGTTTGTTGCTTGGAATGATGCCAAGGTACATGTCCTTTCACACACAATACACTATGGAAATGGTGTAATCGAAGGAACGAAAGCTTACAAAACTGCAAAAGGTTATGCAATCTTTCGTTTAAATGAGCACACTAAGAGATTAAAAGAGTCTGCAAAAATGACTCTAATCAATATTCCTTACACGGTTGAAGAGATGTGTCAAGCTCAAATTGACCTTGTAAAGAAAAATGAATTTACAGGGGACAATGTTTATCTTCGTCCTTTTGCATTTTTAGGTTATGGTGTTATGGGTGTTTACCATAAAGACGCTCCAGTAGAGACTGTAATGTCAGCTTGGGAATGGGGTGCTTATCTTGGTGAAGAAGGACTTCAAAAAGGTATCAAGCTTAAAATCGCTTCTATGACTCGAGCTGCTAATACTTCAAGTATGGGAAAAGCAAAAGCAACAGCTAACTATCTTAACTCACAAATGGCAAAGTATGAAGCTATTGACTGTGGTTATGATGAGGCTCTTCTTTTAGATGACCAAGGCTATGTAGCTGAAGCAAGTGGTGCATGTTTTTTCATGGTAAAAAATGGAGAACTTATTACACCTCCTAATGACAACTCACTAGAATCTATAACACAAAAAATGGTTATAGAAATGGCTGAGGACTTTGGTATAAAAGTAGTTCGTCGTCGTATAACTCGTGAAGAAGTTTATGTAGCAGATGAAGCATTCTTAACAGGAACAGCAGCAGAAATCACTCCAGTTGCACTAGTTGATGCAAGAGAAATAGGTTCTGGTTCTCGTGGCGAAATGACTGAGAAAATTCAGAGTACTTACTTTGACATTGTATTTGGTAGAAATGCCAAGTATGCGCACTATTTAACTTATATAGACGAACAGTAAAAATGGATGTGTGGCTTTAGCCTCACCCAATAGAAAATAAAATTAAAATTAAGGATAGAAAATGGCATCAGATATGAATGATTACTTTAACAAAAAAAAGAGCGAAGGTGGACCTAAAAAATCTTCTGGCGGTAATGGTGGCGGTCCAACAGGTCCTAAAATGCCAAATATAGACTTCAACATGGGTGGTAAATCTGGAATAGTTTACTTTATTATTGCTGTCGTAATTATGATGGTTTTAGCGAAACCTTTTACTATCATCGAAGAGGGTCAACGTGGTATTTTAAGTACAAATGGTAAGTACCAGGACCAAGCACTTCTACCAGGACTACACTTCATCGTACCTATTATTCAAAAGGTATATGTTGTAGATACAAAAGTTCGTATTATTAACTATGCTTCTCGTATTGAAGCAAATCATAGTAGTGCAGGTATTACTTCAAAACCAGCGATTACAGTACTAGACAGACGTGGACTTCCTGTTTCAATTGAACTTACTGTTCAGTATCGTCTTAACTCTCAATTTGCAGCACAAACTATATCTAACTGGGGGTTCTCATGGGAAGACAAGATTATTAATCCTGTTGTTCGTGATGTTGTTCGTAATGTAGTTGGTAAGTATGATGCTGAATCATTACCACAAATGAGAAATAAAATTGCAACAGAAATCGATGATGCTGTAAGAAAAAGTGTAGTTGGACTTAAAAACTCACCAGCAGATTTACAGTCTGTTCAACTTCGTGAAATTGGTCTTCCTCAAAAAGTAAAAGAGCAGATAGAACGTGTTCAAGTTGCAAAACAAGAAGTTCAAAAAGCAGAACAAGATGTACAACGTGTAAAACAAGAAGCTCTTAAACGTGCTGCAGAAGCTGAAGGTATAGCACAAAAGAAAAGAATTGAAGCTCAAGGTATTGCAGACTCTGTAACTATTCAAGCAGATGCAAAAGCCAAAGCAAATATTCTTATTTCTAAGTCATTAACTACTAAACTTTTACAACTAGAGCAAATGAAAGTTCAAGGGAAGTTTAATGATGCACTTAGTGTAAACAGAGATGCTAAGATCTTCTTAACACCTGGTGGGTCAACTCCAAATATTTGGGTTGATACTAAAAATGCTAGACAAAGAACTACGGCTAAATAATGGTAGAGGAAGCTTTAAATAGAGTGGATTGGGAGAAGTCTGAACTTCTTCCCGTTATCGTTCAAGATTCTACAACGAATGAAGTTCTAATGATGGCTTATATGAATAAAGCAGCATTAGAACTTTCACTCTCTACAAAAATTGCACACTATTTTTCTCGTTCTAAACAACGTATATGGAAAAAAGGTGAAAGTAGTGGACACACACAGACTATACACTCTTTTAATATTGACTGCGATAGCGATACACTTCTCATAAAAGTCACTCAAGAAGGTGTAGCTTGTCATACAGGAAGAAAGTCTTGTTTTTTTACAGAACTAGAAAGTGGTGAGACTAATTCTCAAGTTGAAGTAGATACAACTGCTGCTTATGGCGTTATAGACACACTTTACCATACTATTCAAGAGCGTAAAAATGCAGATCCTGAGACTTCATGGACAGCAAAACTCATCCATAAAGGTGAGAACACTATTCTTAAAAAAGTAGTTGAAGAAGCTGGTGAATTTAGCTTTGCCTATAAAGACAACGATGAAGCAGAGATGATTTATGAAGCAGCTGACTTAACATACCATATATTAGTTGCCTTAGCTGTAAAAAATATCTCTCCAGATAGAGTTAAACAAGAGCTTTCTCGTAGATTTAACATGAGTGGTATAGCTGAGAAGAATGCAAGGAAAGATTAGTGAAGATAAATGTAAAAGAGTTTATCTCTGATCTTATAGTCTATGATTATATTCTTTTTACTAGTGTTTTTATTCTCTTTATCCTCTTTGTCATTCTAGGCATAGTTCTTAGAAGAAAACCTCTTATAGCTGCTTTATGTATACTACTCGCGTTTACTATATTTGTAGTTGGTTCTACCTATGGCTATATTACAATGCACGATATACTCTTTCAAAATACTACTAAAATAACAAGTCAAAAGAGACTAAGCTTTACAGATGCAATAGTTCTAAAGGGCACCCTCTCAAATGATTCTCAAAGAAACTTTCAAAGCTGTAAAATAACTGCGAGTACCTATAAGGTAGGTGGAAATTCTCTTAAAAATTATCTCTACAAACTAAAGCCTTTTAAAAATATGTCGATAATGGAAGAAGATATTGCTATATCTCAAACAATCGCGTTTAAGATAATAATAGAACCTTTTACATATGAAAAAGATTATAATATCACTTTAGGAGCTGACTGTAAATGACTGAGCTAAATTATGTACATTACCTTGTATTTTTCGCTATTTTTATCATCTTTATTATAGGAATTGTTACTTCAACAAAGCAAAAAAGCAAAAAAAATATTTTTGCTATGATGTTTTCGATCACTTTGATAAGCATCATTTTGACAATATTTTCAGTGCTAGCAGTTGACAAGTATACAAAAGTAGTAAAACTTCATAAACTAAAAAACGAAAGACTCTTAAGTATAGAAAAAATAATTTACACAGGAACTGTAAGAAATGAGGGTAAGCACTCAATAGGTAAAGTTACATTTGAAATAAAACTTGTAAATAAAGGTCATGCTATTGGGAATGTAAAAGGTGTTGATTTTTATAAGACAAGTGGGTTTTTGGACTTCTTTAAAGGTGGCAATAGCCTAAAATTTAGGCCACAATCTATAACAAAAAAGTTCATAGTTGCAGAGGACTTAGCACCTGGCGAAGCTAAAGCCTTTAGGGTTTACTTTCCATATCCTCCATATTTTAGAAGTACTACACAATTTGCTAAGGTTTGGGGTCACTAAAAGTTAGTATTTTAAGCCTATCTTTTTAAACGCAGCATTAATATTTTTAATTTGTTTATTCTTGTCTCTACACCATTTAGGTGAAAGGAGTGAATCATCATCTATTCCTGCCGTAACTCTTTGTACACTTACATTTTCAGGCTTCATCTGTACTGATTTAAGCAGTGTATCAAGATATAACTCTTCGCTAATAGGTGTAAACTCTCCACGATTAAATTCATTTGCTAAGGCTGTTTTTTTCACTACATATAAAGGATGGTACTTAACAGAGTCTATACCCCACTCATAAGCGGCACGTGATGTTTCAAGCATCATCTCTTGCGTTTCACCACCAAGGCCAAATATAAGGTGTCCACATACATTCACACCAGCTTTTTTAGACTTTATAATCCACTCTTTAACATTTGCACTATCATGTCCACGGTTAATTCTTAAAAGTGTTTCATCATATACGGACTGTATACCAAACTCTAGCCATATCTCATTTGTTTTTGCTAACTCCGCTAGGTACTCTAAAGTCTCTTCTGTAATACTATCAGAACGAGTTCCTATACTTAAACCAACTACATTATCAAATGAAAGGGCTTTTTCATACAAAGCTTTTAGAGTATCAAAGGGAGCATAAGTATTTGTAAAAGATTGAAAATAAACAAGAAACTTTTCTGCTCCATATTCTTTTGCTTGGCGTTTACTAATAGCATCAAATTGGATTTCAAGTTGTTTAATTTGTTTATCTAAAAAAGGATTTTCTTTAGAGTCAAGGTTAAGGTGAAAACCTTTGAGTTCCTGAACTTCATCAGTACTCGCAGAAAATGAATCGTTTTCACAAAATGTACAACCACCTTTAGCAACTGTTCCATCAATATTAGGACAAGTAAAACCTGAGATATTAATACCAACTTTATAGACTTTACACGAAAACTTTTCTTTTAGGTAATTACCATAAGTGAATATCTGTTTCATTAGACTATGTACTTACCGGTAAAACAAGCTGTACAATAACTCTCTTCACCTTCCTTCGCATTAACACTTCTAAGAAGTGCTGGTTCATCAAGATATGCAAGAGAATCTGCTTCTATATAATCACAAATTTCTTGGTTAGTCATATTTGCCGCTATAAGCTTATCTTTACTTGGAGTGTCTACACCATAAAAACATGGATCAGTTGTTGGAGGAGAAGATACACGCATATGTACTTCACTTGCTCCCGCTTCTTTAAGCATACGAATAATACGACGAGATGTAGTACCACGAACGATTGAGTCATCTATAACAATGACACGCTTCCCTTTAATAATATCTGTCATAGGAGAAAGTTTCATCTTCACTTTTAGATCACGCATCTCTTGTGTTGGCTCTATAAAAGTACGACCAATGTAATGGTTACGCATTATTCCCATCTCATAAGGAATACCACTCTCTTGAGCATACCCAATAGCTGATGGAACACCACCATCTGGAACTGGTATAACAACATCTGCTTCAATAGGAAATACATGTGCAAGTTCTTTGCCCATATTTTTTCTTGTTTGGTAAACTGACTGACCAAAAACAATAGAGTCCGGGCGTGCAAAATACACATACTCAAAAATACAATGCTTTGGAGTTGATTCAAAAACTTTAATACTTGTAGGTTCTTTGCCTTCTTCAAATATTAGCAGCTCTCCAGGTTCAACATCTCGAATATATGTAGCACTCACAAGATCAAATGCACACGTTTCACTGGCAACTATGTAACCACCATTTGGTAGTTTTCCAAGACTTAAAGGACGAAATCCAAATCTATCACGCATTGCAAACATTTTCTTTCTACTTAAAAAAACAAGAGAAAATGCACCTTCAATTCTTTGAACAGCATCTATAATTCTATCTGTAAGTTTTTCTTTTTCGCTCTTTGCTATAAGGTGAATTAGGTTTTCAGTATCCATAAAAGTTTGAAAAATTGCACCTTTTTTAATAAGGGAATTTCTAACTTCTTCTGCATTTGTAAGATTACCATTGTGAACAATTGCCATTTCACCTAAGTCATATCTTGCAAATACGGGCTGTGCATCCAATATAGAGTCATCCCCGGCAGTTGAGTATCTCGTATGCCCAATTGCACTTGAACCACTAAGTGTTGCTAGTTTCTCTTCGTTAAAAACACGCATCACTAATCCACGGTCTTTAATAGTATGAAGTTTCTTTCCATCTGAAGAACTAATTCCCGCAGCTTCTTGACCACGATGCTGTAGTGCATGTAGCCCAAAGTAAGCTAACTTAGAAGCCTCTTGAGACCCAAAAATCCCAACAACAGCACACTTTTCATTTATATCTTCGCGCAAATTAAATCCTTGTAAACATGGTAGCTCTTCATGTAGTGAAATTATACTAGAATTAGATATAAGCAATCTTAGATGAAATTGGAACTCTAATTGCTTTATTTTACAAAATCGTCCATTTAAAAGGTAAGATATATGAATATTGTATTACGTAATAATCTCATTCTTATCACCACCGGGTTTGATTCATTGGATACTGAGTGGATGAAAGAATTTTTAAATCATCATTCACGCGGTATGCTCTTTTTACCAAAAGCCGTTTTAGTCTTTAGAAATGAAACTTTAGTTGAAGCAAGGGAAGAATTTTTAAGTCAGTTAAGTTTACATCATGCTGCTAAACATGACTTTAACCATGAGTTCTTTTTACGTTCAATGCTAAAATATGGAAATCAACCTATCAAGATAGAACTAGAAGAGCTTCTCGAACCCGAAGTTGTTAAAGTAAATCTATATGCTTATGATAAAGACACAGTACTCATCTCTTTAAACAAATCAAATTCTTGGGTATTGAACTATATGCGTTCACAACTTGAAGTATATATTGAACGAGGAACAGATCTTTCATTGGTTGTTGATGTTTCTGATTTAAAAGCGAAATCACGACTTGAACGTGCTCTCAATAAACGCCATATCTTACACTATCAAATTCAGTATACTTATGATAATCATTTTATGTCTAAACTTTATTCAGACTTTGCAAACTTTAGTTTTGGTGACTTGGTTAGTGAGGAGGAAAGAGAAGATAACACTCTCTTTTATACAGTTTTAGAATGCCCTATTGGAGCGAGTCAAGATGCCCTTAAAAAGTCATACAAAAAACTTACTAAAGTATACCATCCTGATAAAATAATTCATGAAGCACCACATATGGTAAAGCACTATACACAAAAGTTTCAACTTCTTCAAGAAGCATATACAGCCTTGCGAGTCGTTAGTTAATAAAGTTTTCTATTAACTGCTCTTTTGAACTACTCTTAACAAGTGCTTCAAAATCTTCACTTCCATAAAGAGCAAGATCAACTCCTCTCATTTGCATTAACTCATTTGAAAAGCCGCGTTTAGAAAAAAATACTATCTGAGTCGGTTCAATACCAAGTTTTTCACATTTTTCATGAAGCTTATGTAACTCTTTTTTATTTATATTATGGTTCTTCCATTTACACTCACCTACATATATGCTATCATCATCTGTAATAGTTAAAATATCTATTTCTATATTCGCATCCCAATAACTTCCTGAGCTGATAATTTGAGCTTCTCTTAAGTTGTAGTTAAGAAGTACTTCTGATAATTCTTCAAACACTAAACTAGTATAGCTATTTTGATGATTTTCAAAGTTTTCAAAAAGTTTAGAATACTCCCCTTTTTGTATATTTTTTATTTGAGGTGCGATAAAATAAAACCAAAAACGGACAAATGGGTGAGTAAATAAAACTTTATGTGAGATTCTATGTCGTGCATCTCGGCGTTTTAACTTAGTATTTGAATTTCTATCTCTATTATCACTCTCTCTTGAGTACTCCATTTGAATGAGTCCGCTATCTTGTAAGAAGTTAAGTGCGCCTCCTCCGTTGCCATTATTCAGTCCTGCACGGTTAAAAGCAGAAAATATTCTTCTGTCTCCAATAGCAAGAGCTTGAAGTAAACGCTTGTTTATAGGTTCATTGAGGGTAAGTTTTTCTATTTTTTCATTTAAAGTATCGAAGTTTTCTAAGATAAGGGTCTGTACTAATTCTGCTATAGGCTTAGAAGTATCAACATCCCATCCAAGGCCACCAAAAACAGAAAAATAGTCTATTTGGATTTCCATATCATCAGGATAATTTCTAAAGTAAAAAGACCGGAATTGGTGAAGGAGTTTTGAATTTGTCATATAATAATTGTAACATACTTTAACACAAACTTGATACTCAATTGAGTATCAAGAAGTAGTGATTTAGGGCCTATTAATGTAGGTCTTTCCATATCTCTCTTTTCCAAAGAAAAGCAAAAAGAGCGAATATAACGATATAAATCATTACATTTCTACCAATTTCTTCACGTTCATGGCGTTTTGTATCACCTGCATTTTTTAAGTACTCTACAACTTTGTCTGCTGTATCTGCTGTTACACCGACACGAGGCATTGATGTTCCCTCAAGTTGACTCTGAGGGTTTTCTATAAATGTGCTTATAAAGTGCTCTCCACGAGAACGAATATACATACTTAAATCTGGTGGTAGTTTCCCCATGTATACTTTAAGTGAGTCTTCATACTCTAAGACTTTAATCTCAGCAGCTAAAGTATCTTTTTTGTGTTTGAATTTCTCAGTTGTTCCGAGCTGTGTCCATTTTTCATACACAACAGAATGACATCTTCCACAAGTATTTTCGTATGCCATTTTTGGTGTTACTTTTTCTGGAGAGATAGCAATTTTTTGCATATAAGCAACTACATTTGCTATATCTTCATCAGAAGACACCATGTACTTAACACTAGCCATAGGGTGTTCATTTTCTACAGAAAATTTATGATCTACATTTGAAATCATTACAGGATCTTTAATGATACCTATAAGGTAGTTTTTAGTGTAATAAACACCAGCATTATCAAGTGAAGGAGGTATTGTTCCCATAACAATTCCAGCATCATTATGACAACCGCTACAAGTTGCAAAGATTGCTTCACCAGTAACTGCATCACCTTTTATTTTAGCGATTCTTGCTACATCTGAAAAAAAAGTTTGCTTCTTTTCTAGTCGAACTTTTTGTATTGCTATATCATTTTCTGAAGTGATTATTGCTGTCTTTAGTTTTTGTTTTTCATCTGCTGATGCATCTTTATATTCAAGTTCTTTCTCTAGTTTTGTCTTTTGAAGTCCACTTATAATATTTTCTACTTCTAAGATGTCATCACTTCCATCATACACAAAACCTTTACTCTCAACATCTTTATGTAAAATATGGTGAGCATACGGCTCAACTAAATAGTAAGTAGCTAGTGAGAAGAATACAACTACTGCTAATATTAATGGTTCTTTATTTTTCATCCCTAGCTCCTTATACTTTTTTTTCATATGATGTTATGATTGGGAGTGCTAACCACTGAACAATAAACAAGATTGCAGCCCAATAACCAATAGTGCTATATGGATCTTCTGGAGGAAGTTTTCCCATAGCTGTAAGTACTATCATATTTGTAAGCATTAACCAAAACCAAATCATAAATGCAGGTCCACGACGGTTAGCAGCAATAGCATTTGGACTTCTATCTAAAAATGGAAGTCCAAGAAAAATACCTTGTGCAAATGCAAATGCGATAAGCCCTATGTCTATAGAAAACGGACGCAAGATTTCATACGACCATAGGAAATACCACTCAGGGTAAATATGTGCTGGAGTTTTAAGTCCATCAGCAGGGTCAAAATTTACAGGATCCATGGCAAAACCATAGTTGTAAAAGACGAGATAGAAAAAGAACACTAAGTATATTCCTGCAACCATCATATCTTTTGACATAAAGTCATTTGCAAAACGGATAACCTTACTGCCTTTCTTGTCACCATCTAAGTACTTTTTACTTTCTGCATCAAAATCAATCTCTTCACCATCTTGGTTATTCACATGGGGAATTCTAAGAGCTGCGAAGTGAAGCCCTATTAGACCTAAAATAGCTAAAGGAATAAGAAGCACATGAAGCATAAAGAAACGAGATAAAAATGCTTGAGCTGGAACATAATCACCACGAATCCATTCAACAAGGCCGTCTGCATGTAAAGAACCACCTGAAAAAAGATTTGTAATAACCATGCCTGCCCAGTAAGACATCTGCCCCCATGGAAGAATATAGCCCGAGAATGCTTCAGCTGAAAATGCTACTAAAAGTAGCATTCCTGAGAGCCAAATCATCTCTCGGCCTTTTTTGTATGAACCATAGTATATCCCTGTAAACATATGTATGTATATAATAAGGAAGACTACAGAAGCAGCTACACCATGAATATGTCTCCATAACCAACCAAAGTCTACATCTCTCATAATCGTGTAGTTCACACTGTAAAATGCAGTATCAATATTCGGCTGATAGTACATTAAAAGAAAAATTCCTGAAACTAAAAGAAGTACGAAAGTAATAACAAGTACCATTCCCATTGCCCAAAGAAAGTTTATATTTTTAGGAATCCAATACTCTGAACCCATCACTTTTTCAACTTTTTCAATTGCTAAACGCTGGTTTATCCAATCTTTTATACTTGTTGCTTTTGTAAATTTTGCCATTTATTTTCCTCGTTTAAAGCGTAATGCCAGATTCTTTCATCTTAGTATACTCAGGTCCTACTTCACCTAAGACCAACTTATTTCCATCAACTTTAAAGGGGGGTATATCAAGTCCGCGAGGAGGTGGAACTTTTGCTACAGCGCCAGAAAAGTCAAACTGACCTCCATGACATGCACAAAGAAAATCTTTTTTATCGGTGTTATATGCGGGAATACAGCCTAAGTGAGTACATAATCCAATGGCTACCATATAATGACTTCCATCAACGATAACATCTCTCTCTTGTTGTACTGGAGTTTGAGAAGCAATCATCTCAGCACTTTTTTTAAGCACAAAAATTGGTTTACCTCTCCACTTCTCAGTGATAAGTTCATTTTCATTGTAAGCAGACATATCTAGAGTAGTAAACCCTGCTGCTTTTACACTTGGAAGGGGGTCCCAAGTTTTTTTCATTGCAAATAATGAAGCTACTGCCCCTACACCGGCAACAGCACCAAATGCTTTACCCATAAACCCTCTGCGACTACTGTCTCTCATTTTTTCTCACTTATATCATAGTATTTCCAGTCATTATAACTTAGAAATGTAAATTTTAGTGTCTTTATGAGTAAAATTTAAACAATCTACTTAGCATCTCTTTTAGCAATTTTAATATATATGTGAAGAATTTCTATAGCGGCAGGTGTGATACCGCTAATGTTCATAGCAGCTTGCAGTGTAGGGGGAGCAAAACTTTTAAGTTTTTCTTGAACCTCTTTACTTAAACCACTCACTTTAGTAAAGTCAAAACCTTCTGGTATCTTGATTTTAAGATACTTTTTCATGCGTTCTATCTCTTCACTCTGCTTATCAATATAACGAGCATACTTCCCTTCTACAAGAATCTCTTCTTTAATGTAGTCATCAAATTTTGCAAGTTCTGGCACAATTACAAGCATTTTAGCAACATCAAAAGTTTTACGAGCGATAAGCTGTTGTGCAGTTGAAACATCTCTTAAAGTCTGTTCATCTATTGATTCTAAAATTGCATTAAACTCTTTGTTTGGCGTAAATTTTGTATCTTCTAAAAGCTGTGCCCCATATTTTATCTCCTCATCTTTGAGTTTGACTCTTTCGTACTCCGCGTCGTCAATCAAACCGAGTTCATGTCCATACTTTGAAAGTCTCGTATCAGCACTTTCTTCACGAAGAAGAAGTCTGTACTCAGCACGAGACGTGAACATTCTGTATGGTTCATTAGTCCCTTTTGTTACAAGGTCATCGATTAAAACACCGATGTAAGCCTCATCACGTCCTAAAATTAGAGGATCTTTCCCTTGAAGTGAAAGACCCGCATTTATTCCCGCCATAATACCCTGTGCAGCTGCTTCTTCATAACCCGTAGTACCGTTAATCTGACCAGCACAATACAGACCCGCTATCTTTTTAGTCTCTAATGTATGTCTTAGTTCACGAGGGTCTACAAAATCATACTCTATTGCATAACCATAACGAACTATCTTCGCGTTTTCCATTCCTACAACTGACTTTATCATCTCGCGTTGTACTTCTGGAGGTAACGAAGTTGAGAGACCATTTATGTAACACTCAGTGTTATCCATGGTTTGTGGTTCTATAAAAAGGTGATGTCTATCTTTATCTGCAAACTTACTTATCTTATCTTCTATACTGGGGCAGTACCGTGGGGAATTCCCCTCTATTTGACCTGTAAAAAGTGGTGCTCTATAAAAGTTTGAAGAGATTATTTCATGTGTAAGAGGGTTTGTATAAGCGATATAACAAGGAAGCTGTTCTTTTGAAGCACGAAACTGTTCACGGTTTGTTCTAAAAGAAAAAGGAGAAGGAAGTTCATCTCCACCCTGCTCTTCCATAACAGAAAAATCAATAGTTGAACTATCTATACGGGCACAAGTTCCTGTCTTTAAACGTGCGAGATTTAGTCCAGCATCATTTTTAAGTGATGCACTTAAGCCCTCGCTTCTTTCCTCTCCATAACGTCCAGCTTTTTTCTGAATCTCTCCAACATGAATGATTCCATTTAAAAATGTTCCTGAAGTTATGATAACTTTTGATGCCATATAGTCATTTAAAAGGTCAGTTTTCACACCTTTTACAACCTCGTTTTCAATGATGAGTGATTCTATGGTTTCTTGTGCTAGTTCAAGGTTCTGGGTGTTTAAAATTACATTACGAGCAATAACTCTGTACTTATCCATATCTATTTGAGCACGAGAGCCTCGAACTGCTGGGCCCTTTGTCTGGTTAAGTATACGAAACTGTATACCAGCCTCATCAGTAATGAGTCCCATTTCCCCACCAAGCGCGTCAAGTTCACGGACTAAGTGTCCTTTTGCAAGACCACCAACAGCAGGATTACAGCTTGTTGCACCAACATTTTCAGCTAGCATAGAGACTAAAAGAGTTCTGTGACCCATTCTAGCACTTGCTAATGAAGCTTCAACCCCAGCATGACCACCACCTACTACTATTACATCATAATTCATAAAAAAATCCATTATATTATCTTAATACGAATTTTAGCATTTTTGAGTATCATTTGTATAATATAAACTAAATTAGTTAAGCTTTTTAAGATGAGTGGAGGAATAGATAATGATAAATAAGGCAAATACCGCATATGGTGCGAAAGATTATAAAACAGCTTTTGAACTTTTTACAATTTTAGCAGAGCAAGGTGATGCAAATGCACAAACTTCACTTGGTTTCATGTACCAAAACTCTCAAGGCTGTGAGAGAAATGAAGCAAGAACTTTAGAACTTTACACAAAAGCGGCAGAGGCAAACCAGCCCTATGCACTTTTTAATCTTGCAATTCTTTATGAAAACGGAATTGGTGGTGTTGAGCATAACCAATTTAAAGCACACGAGTTACATATGGCGGCAGCTGAACGCGAAGTGCCACCTGCACAGTATGAAGTAGGCCTGATGTTAGAACGGGGTCTTGGTTGTATGCAAAACTACTCAGAAGCAGCATTTTGGTATGAAGAAGCAGCTAAACGCGGTCATTTAGAAGCTTTTAATAACCTTGGTGTTTTATATAAAGAGGGTCATGGAGTAGAGAAAGACGAGGCCAAATCATTTATATGTTTCACCCGTGCGTCTAATGGTGGACTTGCTCAAGGTCACTATAACTTAGGACTACTTTATGACCAAGGAATTGGCTGTGAATCAGACAACGACAAAGCATTAGACTTATGTAGAAAAGCAGCTTACGCTGGGCATAAAAAAGCCAAAGAGATCATACAAGGTCTTCAAGAAGACGGAAAGATAGTTTTTTAACTATCCTTTCCTTTTAGTACCCTATTTTTTAGAGTTTAACCTTGACTGATACTCCTCTGGATGTTTACAAACTGGACAAACTTTTAAAGCTTTTTTTCCATAATGTACATGACCACAAATTTCACAAATCCATGCTTCTTCTTCATTTTCACTCACAAATTCAGTATCAGATGCTAATCTATGTAAAAGCATTTTAAACATATTCTCATGTTCTATTTCTACTTTTCCTATTCCATCAAATAATCTTGCCGCTTCTTTATAACCTTCTTCTTTAGCAATTCGAGCGAACTCGGGGTACATAGTAGTATTTTCATATGATTCACCATCTATTGCCATTTGAAGATTCTCTTGCGTATTTCCGAAATTATTTTCACTTTCATTAACCATTCTATTGTTAAGAGCTAGTTCCATTTTTGCATGTTGTTTTTCATTATTTGCAGCTCTTTGAAAATGTTCTGCAACATCTCTAAGACCTTCTTTTTGAGCTACTTTTGCAAAGTACTCATACTTGTTTCGTGCCTGTGATTCCCCTGCAAATGCTTTCATAAGATTTACTAAAGTCAAATTTTCTGTAATCATTTTCATTGCTTGTCCACAACAATGGAGTTCTCCACCACCTACACTTTGTACTTCAACTGTATTGCCACACTTATCACATTTGTACGATTCATATTGTCTCATATACTTCTCTTTAAGAAATAATCTCGATTTATAAGTATTATCCCACAATAAGCTTTAAAAAAAATTATGTTTTTATTGTGAAACTTGTGTAAATAATTAAGTTTATTTATATAAAATAAGAATAAACTTTCACATATAAATCATAAAGGAACTAGACCCTTGTTTACAGGACTAATCAGAGAAATCGCAAATGTTAAAAGCCTCGTTGGTTCTACTCTCAGTATTAGAGCTAAACATAAAGCAAAAATTGGTGACTCTATCGATATTAATGGTGCTTGTTT
>Ga0233436_1000307_pt1 | contig 58129 bp, 16 predicted proteins | sample SI_122_August201_2_FD_182723 | JGI IMG/M metagenome (GOLD analysis project Ga0233436, IMG submission 182723) | Seawater microbial communities from Saanich Inlet, British Columbia, Canada - SI_122_August2016_150_MG | ecosystem: Environmental > Aquatic > Marine > Inlet | place: Canada: British... | reverse complement strand
TGATGCGCTGAGAGAGATCAGCACTCAGCACACAACACTGGTGATTGCCCACCGCCTCTCTACCATTGCCGATGCCGATGAGATTTTGGTGATGGAGCAGGGGAAAATTATTGAACGGGGAACGCATGCTGAACTGCTACAAGCAGACAACCGATACGCTGAGATGTGGCAGTTACAGCAGCAAGAACAGGCGCACTAAATCCTTGCAAAACCACTCCTAAGCCGTTGGTGACTCCCAAGAACCATCGACATCACCACGCAAGACCCCAACTACATCTGCCCCCCCAGGCAAGTCTGCAACACCGTCCACAAAGTGCCAGACCGGTGGTGCCTCTGTTTTCCCCAGATAGGATTTTAGAATCTGTAATACATCGGTGAGATTGACACTCTCATCTCCGTTATAGTCTGCTGCTGCAACTGCATATTCACTTAAGCTACTCTTGCCCAGATAGTACTTGAGCGAGAGCAGCACATCCGTCAAACTAATTGCATCACTATCATGTGCTGAAGTTGTTCTTTCAAAGGTGGCCCCATTCTGCACCACCTCAGTAACCGGCTTGTTACTCTCCCCCCAGTAGTAGGTCAATACATCATTACTTACTGTCACAGCAAGCGGTTGAGTATCAGACAACGAACCATCACTTACGGTCACTTCAATAGCATAACTTGACTTAGCCTCAAAATTGACTATTTCTGCCATTGTGATGACTCCTGAGCCGGAATCGATTGAGAACCTTTCACCATCATCTCCTCCCAAAGAGAAGGTGAAATTGGCTCCGGCATCTGGGTCAGAGGCCGTTACCGTATAGAGCACAGTCCCTATTCCTGCTTCATCTATGACCGTTGCCGTTGGTGCCGAGGTAACTGTTGGTGCTTCATTCTGATCTTGCAATGTTAAGGTGTAGGCCGCCGTGACAGCAGCACTGCCACCCAGCGTTATATCTTGTGCTGAAGTGGTGACTGTATAACTATTCTGACTTTCAAAATCGAGAGAAACACCCGCTTTCAGAAAGAGTTCAGCCCCCTCAATCTCAAATAGTGCTGAGTCATCGCCTGTAACTACTGACAGCGTATGGGTACCCAACGCATCATCTGTCACAGACAGATCCGCTACTTTGATCCGGCTACCGGTATCACTGTTCTCTATCATCGCTGAAAGTACAGGTGAAACACTAACCGATGAAGGTGCCTCATTCATATCGGTAACAGATAATGCGTAGATCACACTGACAGGGCTACTCCCTGCCACACTGCTATCTTCTGCTGTAACCGTTACTTCATAACCGGTTGTTGTCTCATAATCGAGCACTACACCATTTTTCAGATAGAGCTCACGTTCACTGCTCTCAACTTCAAAGAGTAAAGCATCTGCCCCAGATAGAGATATGGTATTGCTGCCCACGGAGTCATCCGTAATCAGGATATTGGCTACCAGCGTCCTGCTGGAGGTATCTTGATCCTCTGGAAGCGAACTGACTTGATTGCTTAAAGCAATGGCCGATAGGGCATCATTGAGGTCATTCACCGTTAGTTGAAAGCGTTCAACGGTATACCCGCCCACACTATCTTCAGCCTTCACTGCAATTTCTAAGGGTGTGGAGGTGTAATAGTCTGTTGTGGCTGTAAGTTGCAGCTGAGTTTGAGTTTCATTTAGCAACGTGGTCACGGTTGCCCCCCCCCCAGACACCGTAATCGTAACAGCCTGTCCTTCCGGATCATCAACAAGCCCAGTCAAATCCAGATTGAGAACCCCCTCTTCATCCATTGTTTGATCCGCAATCACACCACTCCACTGCGGGGCTTGATTGGAATCTACCGAAATTGGCATAACCGATGAGATCGTCTCTACCTCTTCACCACCCCATGTGTTGATAGGCAATGTACCACCTATCTCTAAATGGTAATTACTTTCAAGACCAAAGTTAATAAATTCCGCATAAGGGTCTAATTTAGATAAAAATGAAAAAAACTTCAGATCCAAAACTGCTTCGCCATTTAACTCATGTACTATGGCAATCTCATCACCGGATAAAAAAGATAGAGAAAGGCCAATAGTCCCAACTGAAGGAGAATCAATTGCACCAGTATAGCTCCCCTCCTTTGCATAAATATGAGTTACCCCCTCAGCATCTGTTGAAATCACAACATCCAGCTCAAGAAAAACCTCTGTTTCGTTACTCTCCTTGATCTCATCTATTCCACTCAACATGCGGAACGAAATTGTGCTATCTACTGACGACAAGAAAGTCGGCAATGCTGTTAACTGATACCGAAGTACAGAGGAGATGCCTGTCGTTTCAGCATCACCATCAAACTGATAAACAAGATTCGTTCTATCCAGCTCAACACCGGAAGTATTATGCAGACCGAGATTCGAGCGAATGACGGAAGACAAGGAGTCATAGGTAAGTGGTAATGATGCCCTATATTCAACACCATCAACATAATCAACTAGTTGTGCAGACGTGTTAGAGAGTACAAAGTTAGACATTCAGGCAACCGTATTTATCAGGCGACATCAACCCAACTACCATCCACATCCCCCCTCAACACACCTACCAGATCAACCGCCTCCATTTGGTTGGCGGTGATATAAACAGCAGCATTTGCTACCGGGGGTTCACTAGATTCCATAAAGAGCCATTCAGGGTCTGTGGTTGGCAGCCCGACCACATGTTTGAGTATACCGATCGCATCATTGAGATCTGCAGAGCCACTCTGATCCAGATCAGCAGCAATCTGTTGATAACTATTCAGCGTCTCCAGGCCGACAATCTGTTTCAGTACCAGTATTGCATCCTGTAGATTGACGGCTGAACTATCCAATACTGTTTTTTCTGCCTGTAACACAGCCCCTGAAGAGAGGTCGACACCGCTGAAAGAGAACGTCCCACCTGTCTGAGTTGTGATGCTCTGCCCAGAGCTTTCACCACTTTCTATCAGAGTAAGGGAGACACTACCCATTGCAGCACTATCCCCCCAATAGCTTACTGTGCCACTGATGCTATCTGTACTGTCCGTACTACCGGTTGAAGCCACCAGCTGATCCACTGCAACGGTCTGGTCACTGAATTGCAGTGATTCAATCCCCAAAAGTGTGTCAGTACCCTCGTCTGTAACACCATCAGCACCGCCTGTTACTCGAGCAATTGACCAACCACTACCCAATTCCAGTTCATTAAAGCTATAGTCTGCGTAGTTACCACTATAAATTACAGTATCATTGCCAGCGCCACCATCCAGCCGGTTATCTGCGCTATTTCCGATAATGGTGTCATCCCCTGCTCCACCAATCAGGTTTTCAATCAATACATTTTCCGCAATAGCCAGATTGTTACGTCCATTATAAAGATCGCCCATAATTGTCGACCCTACCAAATCTGGTAACCAGTCAGAATAATCTTCATACCCCAATGCAGTCAGCACCTCCTGTTGAGTTGTACGCAGGGCAATCGAGCTGTGGCTGCCAGGAGTCAGATCAATCTCACAGCTATAGCTCTGGTTACTGCAATCAATGGTATCCGTACCACCGCTATCCCAAATGGTTTCAAAAAAGGCCTCGTTAGCACCCCAACTGTAAGTATCCTCTTCACTACTGGAGGTGGTGTTGGCACCATAAAGGTACTGTAATGCTGCGATATCCCCCACCATGAGTGTATTGGTCTGAACCGTAAAGTTAGAAGCATTATAGCTAGTCTGTACCCCCCCCTCTACAGGTGTATCAATAGCCTGCGCCTCAACCATTGTTGAGTTCGGCGCATTCTCATAGGCCATCACCGTATAGCCGGTATGGTTCAGTGCTGTCTCAAGCTGGTTACCCCCTTCAAACGGATGCTTTAACCCCAGCGCGTGACCAACCTCATGCAGCAACGTATTGTAGCCATCACCCCCGATCAAAAAGTCATCTTCCTCCCACTCTGTAGCGGGTAATATCCATACATCACCGGATTCAGGGGACTCAGTGGTTGAGCTGATCTCTCCAGTTGTCTGACTGAAGCTATAAGAGAAATTGGGATAGAAGGCGTGACCAGCCGTCCCTGGATTCTGTTGTGAGAAGCCGAACGTCAGCTGCCCTTCATCATTTGTAGTCTGTTCGACAAATTCAACATCAATCACAGAGGAGTAGTAGCTCAGTACCGTCTCAACTGCTGCCTGGTGATCCTGCTGAAACAACCCAAAGTCTACTGGAAAATCTAACCCTGGTTCGCTACCATCACTATAATATTCGGGTACTGCATCCAGAAAGCTGTAACTTAATGTTACTCCGCTCCCCAACCCTGCAGCATCTTCAACCGTAAAACCAACCGATTCTGGAAAGTTCCACCGAGCCAACTCCTGACCATTTCGAATAGCCAACAGACCATTTAGGGTATCTTCATCCATCGTCTGACCAACTGGATTACTGACCACAGATTGGGTCACCACTGTCTCTGTTGCACCACTGACAACCGACTCAAGAGTTCCATTCCCATCGGTGTAGCTGGCAACAACCGAAATCACCTTTCCAACTTCATCTTCAGAGAGAATGTAACTGGGGTTGGTAGCTCCAACAATATCTACCCCATCTGCCAGCCACTGATAACTCATTGTTCCCATGCCATCTTCATCGCTGAGTGTATTGGTTAGTGTAAGCATCTGCCCCTGCTCAGAAATGCCTGCAATCGTTACTGCCCCTGTGGCCAGGTAATTTTGTGGAAGCAAGAGATCAACAGAAACAGATTGATCCGCAAATTCAAGCATTTCAACAGTGGTAAGGGTATCGGTTCCGTCACTGGTTGATGAGACCGTAATAGCACGTGCAATCGGATCTGTCGAAATCACATAATCTATATAGTTTCCAGCATACACTACGGTGTCGTAACCTGCCCCTCCATCAAATGTATCATCTCCGCTATTCCCAACCATCCGGTTAGCCTGTGAGTTACCCTCAACCATGAGCCCACTACTCACCTGCACTTCCACATACTCGATCCCTTCGGGCAAGGTGACGTCACCACTGGTATAGAGGGTATCATCTGGGTCAGGGAAAATTAAATGAGATAATAAGAGCGTATCAACCCCTGTTAAATCCTCCATAGTAATAGCCGCCCCCCAACCTCCGCTATTTCCCAGCAGAACATACTCCTGCGATGTGCCGCTTGAATTTCCATAAAAATCGATGAGCAAGTCATCAACACCATCTCTATTCAGGTCCTCAAATGCTTCCAGGTAAGTGTCGCCATTCATAGAAAAGTCAAGAGCCTCACCCCCTGTTCCATTCAGTACAAGGAGATTGATCTCACTCTCCCAACCTTCCGCTTTACCAAAAAGAAGATAGCCAGCCTCTCCCCAATCGTCCTGATTGATCCACAGATCATCGTAACCATCTCCGTTCAGATCACCGACTGGGCGGAAGTAAGGATCGATCTCATCGCTGATATTCAACTCGATCCCAACACCAGTCAGTGTTGATAGATCGGTTGTCAACTGTCCATTGCCACTCTGACCAAAAAGTATCAGCTCCTTATTACTCCATTGACCACTCTCCCACTCACCCCAGGCTCTGACCTGTAAATCAGCAAAACCATCCCCATTGATATCCCCTAGTGGATCAACATAATATGAAGAGAGTGGCTCTGTAGCCGAAAAATCCAGTAGTACACCTTCAACACTCCCCAGAGTAGAAAGGTCAACGATTTCACCTCCCCATCCGGTTGTTGTTCCAAACAGGATGTACTCTTGGTTTACCCACTGTCCCCCTGTATCTAAACTACCCGCAGACACCAACAGGTCATCCCAACCATCCCCATTAATATCTCCAGCATCTCGTGAATTACTCCAGAGGTCGACGAACCTGACATCGATAAACTCAGGTTCTGAGTCGTATAACAGCCCAAAGATCTCTGTCAGTGAGACATTCAGATCGTTACTATAGAGATGGTGCCCCTCCTCATTGGTCACCCCCATCCTCTCAATCACTCCCGTCAGGCTCTCGGCACCCAAATCCAGAGTCAGATCACCTTCGATATAGAAGCTGGAGAGTACGGTTTGGTCAGAAGGGTCAGAGTCAACACTGATTTCAAAGCGAGCATTCTCCATCGATACCGAATCGGCAGATTCATTCCAAACGATCGGCCCCGTAAAACTCACACTCATATCTCCCGCAATAACAGAAATTGAGTTCAGTTCCAGTGACTGGGCTCGATCATTGACTACCGTCAATTGCAGCCCCAGATCCATCTCAGCCAGAGGAGAATCCCAATCTGTCGGAGCATCCGATGAGGTCAATAGGGCATTTATATTTGAGATTGTGTAATCACCATCTGTCGAATCAATAGACAATCCTGTTCCATCGATAACGACTCTAGCATCACCACTCCAGTCAGCCGATGGATCTACGTTATAATCTGCCGTTAGCTGAGTACTTTCGGCGTTTACCGCAACCGTAACCGCTTCATCAGGAGTGTAATCCAGAACATTCAGAGCAATTTGCAGTTTATCCATGATCAACTGATTGGCAACCTCAATATCAGACCCTGACAAATACAGCTCAAGATCCTCAATGGAATCAGAAAGATAAAAAGTAGACATTGTTATTCCTCTAAGATATTAATTTGTTACTTGCTGACCATCTCACCATGTTATTACACTATTCAAGCCTAATTATGATTCTCTGTTTCCAGCCATTCATTAGCTTAGTTCATGCAGCACAGAATGATCTCATTTTCACTCTCAGCCTTCAAAAACCACTTCGCAACTATCAGGCAATGATCCGCGCAGAACGAGTCAATCCAAAAAGTCGATGGTTTGATGACCAACCATCTCATGGCGAAACTATGATGGTTGAATTGGGTCTGCAGCTACCCAAAAAAGGCTCTATCCGATACCGAAACTATACCATACGGGGGATCCATCAAGGTGAGGCATCACAATATAGCTGTACAGGTATTCTCGGCTGCTTCTGGACCAGCGGCTCTATTCAGGATAATCTCACCAGTGACGAGAGTATTGCTTATGAATTAAAAAACAATGAGCTGTGGGTAGAGCACGATTTTCAATTCCACCATCCATTCACTACAACCATTGCACCTGCAGTAGGCATCAACCTGCTACCCGCCACGCTCTCCATCCTGGGTTCTGGTCAACATGAATCAAAGCAGGCCACGTTACCGATACCGTTTATCGGCCTGAGAATTTCTACTCCAATCTCCGAGCAAATCACTCTAACGGGTGAGATACACCAATTCCAGTACGATAACTCTCGATGGGGGCTGCAGTTCCGCAACCTTCAGGCTGGCATCAGGATTCCAATAGCTGATCAAATCACCCTGTCAGTTGGCTATGTGAGTTACCGTATGAACATACAATATCATCGAAACAATACCCATGCGGGGCTGGATCTACCTATGAACTCTCCATTCATCAAAATCTCGACCCAATTCTAATACTCTCATTCTAGGAAATCTGATTACCGTTCTCTAAATGCGTTCTCTTTCACCCCTAACAGAGGCTTTGAGAGGTATTTTAGAATGGTCTTGCTGCCGGTAATAATATCTACTTGCGCCTGCATACCCGGCGTAATGGGCAGCTCTCTACCCAGACTTTTAATAACCATTGATGCCATTTTAATTTTTACTTTAAAGAAGGGCTGCCCCTGCTCTCCCACCGGAACCGCATCCGCACTGATCCGGGCTACCGTACCATCCAATGCTCCATAGAGTGAGAAGTCATAGGCACTAATCTTAACCTTGGCCGGATGGCCCACATGTATAAAGGCGATATCCTTGGGCTGAACCAGTGCCTCTACAACAAGCTGGTCCCCTTCTGGAACAATTTCCACTACGGAGTCTCCCGCACGAACCACTCCTCCAAGTGTAGAGACCATCACCCGGTTAACAATGCCCGATAGTGGTGCTCGTAACCCAGAACGTTCCACTTTATCTTGTAACGCCGGCAGAGACTCCTCCAGCGACCTCAGCTCCGCCTGTACAGAGGACAGCTCTTTTGCCGCCTCGGTACGAAACTGCTGCTCCATCGCCTCTTTTCTCGATTGGGTCTCCTGAATCGATGATTTAATCCGCTCAATCGCCACGACAGCTGTCTCCGCCTTACCTTCGGCATCAGCGATCATTCGCTGCAACCGTACCAGCTCCAGCTTCGGCTCTAACCCCCGCTCTACCATCTGTGCAACAATTTCACGCTCTTCCCGCGCAATATCCAACGTTTTTCCAGTTGTCTCCAAGGTAACTTCAGCCTCCTGAAGTTCGTTCAGTCGTTGACGAATCTGAGCACTCAACACCGCAATTTGTGAACGTTGTTCCAATGCCATGCCATTATAGGTCGATTGCTCATTAGCAACAAACTCTACCCCCAACTCCTCTTTTAATGTGGAAAAGTCTGGTTGAGCTCCTTTCACCTGCGCTGACAGACGAACCACCCGTGCTTTCGATGCCTTCAGCTGCTGACTTCTCACCTCCAAGTCTGCATCAAACTGTGTCACACTCAACGACACTAGCAATGCCCCCTGCTCGACAAGGTCGCCTTCACGTACCGCGATATGTTCAACGATGCCCCCTTCCAGACTTTGCACCACCTGCAAATGCCCTGACGGAACCACCTTCCCCTCTGCACGAGTCACCGTCTCTACCTCAGCCAGAGCAGCCCAGACCAGCAACATGGCCACTACAAAAGTGATCACAAACAGCAGTATCGTCGAAGCTTTTTTCACCTCGGTAAAACGACCGGCCCCTGCGATAGTAGAGTATCGCTGTTCGCTCATGTACGTGCTCCCAGTACCTTTTCAGGTGGTCCAACATAGGTGGCTCGTCCCTGATCGATAACCACCACCTTGCTTGCCAGCGCAACCATCGATGATTTATGGGTAATCGTAACAAAGGTTCTTTCACCAATAGCCTCTTGCAATCGGTTTACAAGCACCACTTCTGCCTGTTGGTCCATGGCACTGCTTGGTTCATCAAACAGCCAGATAGTCGGCTCTGCAACAATGGCACGGGCAATAGAGACCGCCTGTCGCTGTCCACCCGAGAGCCCTTCACCGCGTTCACCAACCTGTAGGCTGTATCCATGAGGGTGCTGACTGATAAAATCCTCAACCCCTGCAATACGAGCTGCCTTCAGCACTGCCTCATCTGAAATAGCATCCACGCCCAAGGCAATATTTTCTCTTATTGACCCGCTCATCAACCAAACATCCTGTAGCACAGCTCCAACCCCTTTGCGTAGGTCTGCCGGATCAATTTGACGCACATCCACTCCATCAATCAGCACAGCTCCCTCATCTGGTTGATAGAGACCCAACATCAATTTTGCTACTGTAGTTTTTCCCGAACCGATCTTTCCAAGAATAGCGACCCGTTCTCCCGGCTCGATGGTAAAGGATAGATTATTCAATGTTCTAGTCTCACTGCCTGGATAGGTAAATGAGACATCTCGAAACTCGATTTTTCCACTAAATTGCTCGCGGGTGATGAAATTTCTATCTTCCGAATGCTCTCGTGGCTGCGTCATCAATTCACTCAGTGCACGATAACTGGAAAGTGACTGATTCATCCGGCTGAGCAGTTGTGATAGCTGTGAAAGCGGTGAAATCGCCCTTCCAGCCAATATAGAAGAGGCAATAATGGCTCCAAATCCGATCTGCCCCTCTCCAACTAGAAAGAACCCTGTCGTCACCACACCAACCTGCACCAGCTGCTGTGAAAGGTTGGCCACATTGGTCGCAAAAGAGGACCACATCCGCTGCTTCAAACCCAGCTCCGATTGGTGCAATACCGCCTGTTGCCAGCGGTGGCGCATTAAGGCTCCCGCCCCGAGAGACTTGATGGTCTCCATGCCGTTCAGGGTTTCGACCAGCACGCTCTGTTTATTTTGCCCATCCTCATAGGCCGCTTCTGTGAGACGACTGAGTCGTGGTTGAACCAATAACCCTGCCCCCAGCATCAGGGGAATCACTGCCAGAGGTACCCAAACCATCGGCCCACCAATGGTCCAGATCAACAGTAGAAAGATGATAGTAAAAGGGATATCAATCAACGTCACCAGCGTGGTGGAGGTAAGAAATTCCCGCAGTGACTCAAACTCCTTCAGCATATTGGCCACAGAGCCAGTTGAACCTTTCTTCGCCCCCATCTGCATATCCAGGATCTGCTCAAACAGAGTATCTCCAACTACCATATCGGCCCGGGCACCCGCAACATCCAGAAAGTAACCTCTTAGAGAGCGAATCAAGAAATCACTAAAAAAGATAATTCCTGCCCCAATCAGCAGTGCATAGAGTGTATCTACCGCACCATTGGGAATCACCCGATCATATACCGTCATGCTAAAAATAGAGGTGGTTACCGCAAACAGGTTGGTCAGTAAGGCTGCAATTGCCACCTGCAGGTAGAGTTTTTTCGCCTGAAAAATTGGACCGAAGAACCAGTGCCCATAGCGCCCCACGGGACCGTCTTTCATGGTAGTTGCTCGTGCACGACGGGTGATCAGCAGACCTTTTTTCTCTTGTTGCTGATGACTACAGAGAGCCTCCAACTCTATTGCAGAGACCTGAGAGGTTCCGTCTTCACCCGGCCAATAGAGTTCAAATTGATCCGCTTCAGGTTGAGCGACCACGACCACCGCATCATTTTCACTCAATGGAAAAATCAGCGGAAAGTGCGTCCAGGAACGATCTACACGGCCCGTGACTGCCTCTACCGTAAACCCTAAGCTCTCAGCTGCTTCGGCAACATCTTCGGCACTCCAAGGGCCTGGCAGTTTAGCAACTCTGGAACGCAGTGCTGTAGCAGAGAGAGGGCTCCCCAACAGACGCAGTACATAGAGCAGTGACTCTTCAAACGAATCAATGGTTGATTGAACAGACATTAAGACTACTTACTGCTCAAGATAAGATTCCAGGTCCGAGGCGAGATATAGAAAACGATAGTGGGCGAGAGCACTATCCGCCATCGCATCAATCAGATTTCGCCCCGCAAAAAAGAGGTCTTCTTGCACTCGCAAAAGATCCAGTAAGGTGCCACGACGATAGGCAAACTGTTCACGAACCGCCTTCATCGATGCCGCAGCAATCGATGCCGCCTCTCTGCGAGCTGTTACTGTGCGGCCACCAGCCTCAACATCAGCCAATGCCTGACGTAACAGTTTTTCAGCCTGTCTCAGCTCAGTTTCAGCATCTGATGCTGCCTGCGCAGCCTGTGCTCGTGCCTGGCTGGCCCGTGCTTTCTTGGCTCCACCAGTATAAAAATCATAACGTACCTGAATCTGTGCTGAACGATCTTGCGGCAGATCATCCGGATCATCCATCAACTTAGAGACCGACAGGTCCAACTCTAAGCGGGGAAATTTATCTGCAGCAGCAGCGGAGGCTCTATCTGAGGCTACCTGGTGTTTAGCATAGGCGCGCTCTACAGTAGCATAACGATGCGCTACCTGAGACAAATCAACATAACGGCTGTGATCAATTCCCACAAAACGGTTAATTTCGACATCTATAGGGGCCTCTGTACTAATAATCTCAATCCAGGATGCCTTGGCACGTTCCACCTGGCTCTCAGCTTTTGCCACTCCCGCCTCTGCATCTGCCCAGCGTGCACGAGCACGCAACACATCACTTTGTGAGCTTCCACCCAATGCAGCACGCTGTGCTACAAAATCGACAATCTCTCTGCGCGACTCTACATTGAGTCGATGTAATTCAACCATACGTTGGGTACGAAACAGCTCATGCCAGGCTTTGACGCCACGATAAATCAGTTCATTGCCTTTCGCTTTCAACTCAGCAGAAGAGACCTCTGCATCCGACTTCGCCGCATCTACTCTCGATGCTGTTGCTCCGAAATCGTAGAGTAACTGGTTGAGCCCCACCCCTAGTTTTGTCTCATTTTTTGCTACACCATCTTCGCGGTTATAGCCAGAAGAGGAGTTGCCATAAATTTTAGGGAAGTATGCAGCAAAGGCCTCATTCTCTGCCTCTTGACTGAAATCCATTTTTGCCTGTGCAGCATCATACTCAGGATGATTTCGAGAAGCATCCACCACCTGTTTTGCCAGGGATTGTACTGCTGCTTGATCACCAGACTGCTGCAGGTCTGATATAAAGCTACGTAGATAGGTGACCAGACTCTCTCCTACATGATCCGCTGGGACCACACTCACTGATGAGGCTGCGTCAACTTCTACCGCTACCAGCTCCGTTGAAACAACGGCTGAGAACAGGCCTGCCAATAAAACTCTACTGTATTGAATCATCTATACGATTCCCTTATCTACCATCCAACAAGAAAGAAGAGGTACCCTCTATGAAAAGACGATACCTCTTCCAGTCACCCGATAGAGACTTTAGCTGCCGTAGATAAAGTCCGTTTTAGTGAGATCCAACTCAAGGCTAACCGTTGCAACATCACTATAAGTAGTACCGGAATCTATCGATTGACGTACCTGTACTGTGCTATCCACCAACAGACCATCAATATGGAAGTTGATACTGGGTGAGGTACCACCTGTTCCATCGGCCAGACTATCTAGGTTGGTTCGATTCAAGCCTAACCCAGCACTATCAAGGTCAATACTCAGTGTATCTGTAGTTCCGTTATAGCTGGTCTGCAAGGTTGCTGCATTCACATCACCTGTTGCGTCATAGTCAATCAGCTGCACTCCATCATCGACCAACAGAGGGGTTACCGGGTAATTCAATGCATCTGAAACAGGTAGAGTCACCGCAACCGTAGTAACAGGTTGTCCATCCATGGTGAAGCTCAAGTCTGGATCCGTGTCCGTATCCGTTCCATCTTTCGCACTTACGGTCAACGTATAAGTACCATTTTGAGCCAGCAGCTGTTCGGCCGCAGTCTGAATGGTGCTGTTCCCATCTAACTGACTCAACAGGCTCTCAAGCTTCAGGGTCAACTCCGGTGACTGATTGGCAGCATTGCCCATTACTATAAACTGATCCAGGTCAGCATTACTCAAGGTAAAGCCACTCAAATCAACCGCATTACCCGCAATGGTCGCTGTAGGCGTAATGGTTCCTCCCGGAGTACTAATGGTATAGACACCGCTGTTGTTAGAGACATTCAGCGTCAAGTCAAAGGCGATTGTAAAGGCGCTACCACTGTCGGTGGTACCTGCCAACTCAAAATTGACATCACCTGATGTGCCTGTAATGTCACCAAACTGGAACTTCAGCATTGGTTGATGACCTGCACTATTTTGAGGGTCCAGGACTGCATCCAGATTAGTGCGATTCAACCCCAGACCAGTTGCAGTCAAGTCGTAGCTCAAGGTATCTGAAGCCGCATCATAACTGGACTGTAGTGTTGCAGCCATTGCATCACCTTGAGCATCGTAGTCAATCAACTGCACTCCATCAGAAATCAGTGTCGACATCTGTGGATAGGTGAGATCAGCATCCACCGGAACAGTCATCTCTACCGTATCAACACGCTCTCCATTCATGCTAAAGGCCAGATCGTCAGAACTAAGCGTGAGATTATAAACACCATCACTGCTCAGCAGTGAGTCAAGGCCATTGGCGTAGGCTGAACCACTATTGGCAATCGTACTGACCAGGGTAGCCAGCTCCATACCCAATGCGGCTGTTGAGCCTGCTCCTGTTGAGGTAGCAAGAGAGAGCAATGAATCCAGATCTGCATTGGTCAGGGTGACACCTAAATTAACAGAAGAATTATTTAATGTCGCTGTTGGTGTGATTGAGCCTACTGCTGCAGCCATACCCAGCACACCACCCGATACAGTGAGACCAACCGGAATATCCATGCTAACAGAGAACGGAGTATTGCCTACCGGAGTATTACCCGATAGAAGCAGAGTTATGTTTGCAGCACTCGCAGCCACCACATCGGCCTCGGTATCATCACTCCAGGTCGTACCACCATCTGTGCTGAACTGCCAAGATGCGCCATTTTCTAGGCCGGAGACTACAACTGCACCATTTGTCGCAGTTAGGGTGGGTGCAGCGGGTGCCGTACCTGTCTCATCGACATCATTCACAGCCAGAGTGACGGTCTGCGCACCAGTATTCCCCAGTGTATCCGCAGTGTTGATGGTAAAGCTGTAGTTCGACTGGGTTTCAAAATCAGGGTTACCAAGCAAAATCACCTCACCGGTGCCCGCATTTAAGCTAAATGCAGCCGCATCAGTACCCGATAGTGGTGTCAGGATCGCTGCAGTATCTGTTGTAACCGTATAGACCGTCTGCCCTGCACCACTGTTTTCATTAACCGTTGCTGTTGCACCCGATGTCACTGCTGGGGCGGTAGTATCCACAAACAGGGCATCACGTGCCGTGGTTGCTGCAGCACCATTGCCGTCAGAGGCATTTGCTGTGATACGAACCGTACCTTCATTGAGATCCTGTAGGTCCGCAGATGGTACGGTTACAGAGAAAGTGCCATCGGCAACCGTAGCAAAATAGCTGTCACTACCTACCATTATGGTAACCGTCTCTCCATTCAAACCGGTAGCGGTGCCTGTAATTGTCAATGTGGTTGCCGCCTCTACAGCGGTCAATACTCCATCTGTAGCAATTTCACTCAATGTCAGAGATGGTGGAACAATGGTGCCCACCTCTTGAGCAGCAATAAATCCATCTAATTTACTATTCAGATCTGCTGCATCAATCTCAATCTCATTTTCGATACTCGACTGCAGTTTGCTCGCAACGGTACCGGTTGCAGCCCCCGTTGCCTTCACCATACCGGTGAGATCCGTCTGTGCTGCAACTTTAGATACACTGGCAGAAACCACGCTGGCCACTGCTGAGGAGACGGCAGATACCTTAGCCGCTGCTGTTGCGGCCGCGGCCGTATCCAGTCCTGCATCGGTAGATGCCTCCGTAACCGCTGTGGCCGCCAATGACTCCAGTGTTGTAGTGTCGGTCAGATCTGTTGCCGCACCACTGCTTTGAATGGTTGAGGCCAACGAGGTAAAGATCGACTGACTGGCAGCTTGCTCGGTTGCTTCACTACTACCGACTGCTGCTGCAACCGTCTTTGAGACCGTATTCACGATCACATTCACCTGTGCCATCGTCTTGGCAATCGCCAGAGCTGCAGCATCTGTAGAACCAGCGGCCTCTGCCGTTGCCGCCGCCTGAATCGGGTCATAGGTTGTAAAATCTACATTCTCTGTAATCCCGAATGCAGTCTTCAGCGCTGTTTGTGCACTCGCCAACTTAGTTGCTGCATCCCCTCCGCCTGTATCTGCAGCCACCAGCTCTGCCACCAGGGTGGTCATGGTATTGACCACGGTTGAACCCTCAGGTGCTTTTAATGTACCTGTATAGGCGTGGCCGGTAGAGATGTCGGTACCGCCTGTCAGAATCAGATCACCCGTTCCCGGTGCCAACAGGAAGTTACCACTGGCATCCGTCGTTGTAGAGTCTTCACCTGTATCCAGTTCACCGTTACCATTGGTATCACGGAATACCAGTGCACCTGAGATGTAACCATCCTGTGCCGTACCCGCTTCCGGGGTACGCGTATCACCTGTCAGGCTCAACGTAGTTGCGGTGACCGCGGCACTATTCCCTGCTGCATCACTGAATGCCGAAGCAGAAACTGTAATCGCCTCATTCAGACTGGCCACATCAGCATCCGGGGTATAGGTTGCATAGTAGATCGTTGCATCTGAGCCATCGGCACGAAGATCGGTGATGGTGCCGTTTGTCTCCCCTGTGATATCGGCCAGCTCAAAACCAGTCGGTGCCTCACTAAAGTCAAAGGTTAACGTTGCAACATCAATATTACCTTGGGTATCTGCAGTAAAAGAGGTAATAGAGCTACTGATTGTCTCTAATGTTGGTGTCGTGGTATCGACTGAATAGGTCGCTGATCCCGCACCACCACTGTTTCCAAGGCTGTCGCTATAACTTGCTGCGGCGATTGAAATTGTATTGGATGCCACAGCATCCGTATTCGCCGCCGGCGTCAACAGCGCACTCCAGGTTGTGCCATCATCTGTGCTACGTAGCTCTGTAACTGCAGCATTCCCTGCAGTGATATCCGCTGCTGTAAAGCCGGTAACAGACTCTGAGAAAGTGATCGTCACATCTGAGGTTTCACCGACAATCAGTGCTGCGTCAGAGAGTGTGACCACTGCTGTCGGCGCCACACTATCGATCATCAGCTGTTGGGTTACATTTACACCCACTGCATTGGATGCCTCCACAGAGACTGCATTAGCTGCACTCCCATCTGCCGTCAGGCTCAAAGTACCATTGTCTGGGGTCGTAGAACTGAGATCGACTGACCAAGTACCTTCTGTCGCCGTTACCGTATAGGTAGCGCCCGCTACTATGACCGTAACCGTGCTGTCCGCTACCGCAGTACCAGAGACTATGGGTGCAGCCGTGGTTGAGAGGGCTGCAGAAGTAATCACAGGGGCATCAGCATTCACCGCAATGGTTTGTGCGGCTGCTGAAGCGGCATTACCGGCCACATCTGTGACCACGACAGAGGCAGAATAGCTATCGGCTGCCGTTAAGGTGCCACTGGCCGGGGTTGCTGTAGCGAGGTCTACTGACCAGCTACCATCCGTTGCTGTTGTAGAGTAGGTTGCACCACCGATTGTCAGTGCGACTGTCGAACCCACCTCGGCGGTACCAGTGACCGTTGGGGTCTGGCTAATCACCACGTCTGATGAGGTGATGATGGCTGTAGCTGGTGCTGTGGTATCAACAACAAAACGGGCCGTGGTTGCATCTGAGACGTTACCCGCGGTATCGGTCTGGCGCACCAGCACCGTATTGGCACCGGCAGTATCTGTGGCTGGTGCCGTTGCTGACCAAGAGGTGCCATCTATACTGTACTCTATGGTTGCCGCTGTCTCTGTGTCGGTAACACTCAATGTTCCATCATTGGTAATTGTGTCTGACGCCGAACTACCGGCATCCGTTGTTAATGCCACTGTTGGTGCAGCAATGGTTGTATCCAAGGTAAAAGTGAGTGTCGTCGCGTCAGAGACATTACCGGCCACGTCTGTTTGACGGACCTGTACGGTATTATCACCCTCTGTGGCTGCAAAACTGCTGCCCCAGGAGGTTCCGCTGTCAATGCTGTATTCTACGGTTGCACCCGTTTCCCCCGTTACCGTCAGCGAGCCATCATTGGTTATTAAGTCATCTGAGGCTGATCCGCTATCGGTAGCCAACACAACCGTCGGTGCAGCTGCTGAGGTATCCAGGGTAAAAATCAGGTTCGTAGTAGCTGAGGTATTACCTGCAGTGTCCGTCTGACGAACCGTCACATTATTTCCACCAACGCTTGCAGTAAAGCTAGAACCCCATGTGCTGCCTCCATCTGTACTATATTCAACCGTAGCGCCACTCTCACTGCCGGTAACGGTGACTGCACCATTACTGGAGATATTATCAGCCGCCGTTGCTGTATCTTCGGTTAAGGCAACCGTCAAGGCATCCGGGGCTGCTGTATCCAGGGTAAAGCCACCCGTTGTGTCTGCAGTGGCTGCATTACCCGCCGCATCGGTGGTTACCGTGCTAATTGTAACGGCACCGTCACCCAGCATGGTCAAATCGGCTGAATCGAGAGCTACAACCTGTGTTGAATCATTACCACTCACGGTCTTGGTAACCGTGCCGCTCTGCCCTGTCAAGGTAACTGTCGCAGTATCTCCGGTTGCGGCGTTAACTGTAATTACACCACCAGCATTGGTTGCCTCTGCACTGGTCTTATCGGTATCGCCGATTGCTGCTACCGTTGCTGCAGTTGGTGCCGTGGTATCGACTGTTAAGGTAAACGCAGTTGAGGTGCCCACATTCCCAGAACCATCGGTCTGAGTTGCCGTAAGGGATTTGTCATCCGCTGTTGAACTCTCACCCAGGGTCGTAAGATTTTCTGAGGTCAAGGTGTAGCTCCAGCCGCCTAATGCATCCGGCGTTGCGGTACCCAGTGTGGTCGTGCCCGATTTGATAGTAACATCCGTGCCCGGCTCAGTGGTTGTACCGGTAACCGCCGCATCTGCACTACTCGCGATATTATCCGTACCGCCGGCTGCAGTAATGACAACGACCGGAGCCGTGTTATCGGTAAAGACAAAGTCACTCTGAACCAGTCCCAGCGCTGCAGCTGAGGTCAGTGACATAGAGATGGCCTCACTGGCTGTTGTGGTCCCAGCAGACGAATCTGTATCGTACTGCAGCTGAACCGTTGTTTCACCATCGGCAAAGGATTGGGCGATATGGACTTCATTATCGCCAACCGTCGATAAAGTAGCACCATCGTTTACATAGGCGTAGGACCCGGTTGCAACCGTTGACGAGGTCCCTATTAGAGAGGTCAATGGTGCTGCAACATCCTGAATACCAGTACCATCATCAAACTTAGCCGACTCCGCAGCAAAAATATGGCTGGTTGGTGTGTCACTGAGAACAAATGTGATTGATGCCAGCAAGTCCCCATTCGTTAAACCACCCAATATGTTACCTGTCCCAACGCCCGCAATTTGCCCCGTTGTACCATTAATATCCAGCACAGGAATTAAAGAGTGAGAAGCTGTAATTGCTGCTCCACTCACATTTGATGTGTAATAAAAGTCCACATCGACAGAAAATGAATCATCACTAGTCAAGCTAGTTCCTACGTAATACAGGTCAACTGTCGCCTGATTACCATTAATTTCACCATTTCTGAACTCATACGGTGAGGAGGCTGAGCCTGCAGGCACACTATTTTCTGTGGTATATCCAGCGCCACTACCCGGCCCAAGCAATACAGAGAGATCGATCGCATCCCCACTGGTGAAACCAGATACCGTATCCCCACTGGACAGGGTCACGGTATCCGTACCCCCATTCAAATTAATCAACTCAACGGATGAGGTACCCGCAATTTTGTCATCCCCAGTAGTGCCCACAACCACATTGGCGGTGGCCGCACTACCTGCATTTCCAGACGCATCGGTCTGTGAGACAGACAACACATAAGAACCAGAGTTTGTCATTGTGATAGAGGTGTCACTCCCTGTAACCGCATCACCGCCATCCAGGGTGTAACTCCAGCTTGCACCCGACTCCAGACCAGCGACCTCGATAGTACCATCACTGTTCATAGAGAGTGTTGGCGCAGCAGGGGCCGTTGCATCATAGGTGAACGACAGTGAATCCGATGTACCGGTATTCCCCGCCGCATCTGTGACAGAGGCCGCGACACTTACACTTCCCTCAGTGAGGGGCGCCAATGCATTGGCTGGAACATCAATCGAATAGACGTTATTGGCAACCGTACCGGTTGCCGTTACGGTATTACTTTCACTATCGGTAAAGGTAAGCGTGACGGTCTGCCCATTTGAGAACGTCGAAGTACCGGTAATGGTAACAACTGCTGCTGATTCAGCCGCATTGATAATATTGTCACTTAGTACAGCTGGTGCATCCATGGTCACCGTTGGTGGGGTTTTGTCGTAAACAAAGGTGCTAGAGGCCGCACCATTCACCACCTGCCCAGCGACAATAGCTGAAACAGCAACGTCACCTGCTGCTAATGCCTGCAGAGAGGATGCATCAATGGTCACACTATAGCTGCCATCAGCAGCAACCGTTCCGGTATAGTCTGTGCCATCAAAGGTCACGGTAACGGTATCGCCGGTTGATGCATTCGTCGTTACACCTGAAATCACCAGATCGTTATCGTCATCGTCAGCATTCAAGTAGCCATCTGCAATCACTGTACCTGTAGTATCAATGGTGGTGGTCTTGGTATCCAAGGTATAGGTAAAGGTTGTTGCTGGTGAGGCATTGCCCGCCCCGTCCAGTTGACGCGCATAGACCGTATTTGAGCCTTCTACCGCTGTAGGCACAGCGCTACCCCATGTTGAGCCATCCGCACTGTACTGGTAGGTGGCCCCATTTTCGCCATGCGCAGCCAGAGAGCCATCACTGGTAATCTGATCATTTGCATTTGCGCCGGTATCATTACTTAACAGAACCGTGGGCGCTGCAGGAGCGGTATGGTCCAGTGTAAAGGCAAAGGTCTTCGTTACCGGGTCACCTGATGTTGGCGTTTCACGAATTTGAACCGAAGTAGTACTGCCATCGGTATTTCCAACTAGAGGCAGATCATTGAGCCAAAAATTCAATACTGGTTGAGTGCCTGTAGTTCTGTCATCACCGTCTGTTAATGCGGTAAGATTGGTCAAATTAAGGGCTGCACCCGTGATGGTGAGAGTACTGGTATCCGTATTAAAGATAGGTATCAGTGAGGTGGCCTGTGCATCCCCCTCTGCATCATAATCGACTAACTGAACCCCTTCACTACTCAAATTTGCAACGCTCTGATCTGCCTCATAACCGCTACTGCTGACACTTAGCTCCATAGAGATAGTACGAACCACCTCACCACCATAGACAAAACCAAAATCAGTGGAGCTTAGACTAACCGTATAGGTTCCCTCATTGCCCAGCAGGGCTTCCTGTGCGCTGCTAAAGAGCGTATTACTAGAGCTGATCTGCCCCAACAGTGAGGCCAACTTAAGGGTCACTGAAGGGAGGCTCCCCCCCCCCTCTTCCACCAACAACAGCTCATCAATGGCAGAATTGGTGACACTGATTCCAGTGTCAACAGAATTTCCATCCAGTGTTGCTGTTGGAGTCAATGTGGTATCGGCTGGAACGGCTAAAGTAAGGCCACTCCCCCCTTCTGTTGCCGTAACTGGCAGCTCAAGGGCGACTGTAAATGGCGTTGAACTACCTGGCGTGTTTCCTGACAGCGAAAGGGTGACGGTGTTAGAGGCTGGAATAAAGACTAGGCTATCACCAGACATGTCGGTCCAGGTTGTGCCATCCGTACTGTATGCCAAGGTAGAGCCTGTATCGGCACCGACTATAGTCAACGCCCCATCTGTGGTCACGTTATCACCGGCCACGCCGGTATCATTCTGCAGCGACACCTGAATCTCATCTTGGGCCGCTATAACGGCATCCAGATCAGCTGCATTTTTGATCGTAGTATTATCTGCAGCCACCGATGTCACTAAAGTAGAGACCGCATCATTGGTAATGGTCACCGCTACTGAAGTGTCGCCAACACCCGTTGCAGCTGCAGTCTGTACAGCGGTCGCAATTGCGCTCAAGGTTGTACTGTTTGAGAGGTCCACAGCGACTGTAGCCCCATCCAGTTGTGCTGCAACGGTCTCTGCAACAAATTCAACTGCTGCGGCCAAACTCACTGCACCACCACTATTATTCGCAACTGTTGACGCCAGATCAGACAACAAATTCTGCACTGTGGCTGCCGCTTTTTCAGCCGCAAGCGCTTCTGCCGCATCTACACCTGCTGCAAATGGGTTATAACTAAGGGGGTCTACTGTAATCCCCAATGCTGTCTGCAGTTCTGTCACTGTCAGATTAGCATTCGCTGCCAACAGGGTTGTCAATGGTGTCACGACTGTAGCGGTACTGGGTGCTGCCAACGTTCCTGAGAATGCATCCCCGGTTGATGTATCTGTACCACCTGAAGCGACAATCGTGCCTCCACTACCCTGAAGAGTATAACTACCATCTGCTGCCGTAGTGGCTTCATACTCACCGGCATCCTTCACATAGTCCCCATCCATATCACGAAATACCGTCGCACCAGAGATTGGCCCTTTAACCACGGTACCGCTAGAAGATGCAACTGCAGCTACTACACTACTACCGCCACCACCACCGCCAGCAACTGCCGCTGCACCGAGCAGTGCAGCAATCATCTCTCCACCAGATGCCGCAGCAGCACCAATTGCCTCTCCGGCACCCGCGATCCCATCTGCAATGGTATCTGTTAACGATGCGCCTTCTGCTTCCGCTCTGGAGAGCTCCCCATATACAGACTGTGAATGGGACTGAATCTGAGCAATCAAATTATCCAGATTTTGTCCAGAAAAGAGGCCGCTACGATCCAGAATACTATGGAGTGTATCGGGGTTAACCAGATCAAGACCTGCGGGGTTCGCTTTGACCTCAGCAGCAATGGCATCCACTACCTTGGCAACCATTTGAGGTGTCTCTTGAGAGAGCCCCAACGCCTGCACTGTGTCATTAATAATCGCAGAGAGCTGTGCCAATGCCTGTTGGCGACCTGCTGCTGTATCAATAGAGAGTACCTGCTCAACTAATATTCTAGCCTGCTCTGCTCCCATTCCCTGTCGCACCAGCGCCTCTTCAATGGCGCGGATGGCGTCTACCGGTACAGCACCATGCCCACTCGCCTCACTCTCTGTGACTACTCCAGCCAAGCCTAATGTCAATAACATCAGTGGACTGAATAACTGAGATTGCTTCTCGCCCACAGCACGATGTTTACGAGACAACTCGCCCCCATTCTGAATATTAGAAGTTTGAGACAACAGCGCAGAATCGATTCTTTTCATCTTTTTACCTTATTCAAGAATGAGACAATATAATAAATATTACACAAAGTTACATAAAAACTACCCTTTCAGGCAGTTTATGCTATTAATAACGTTGGCGGGAGTATAACACCAATAAATATGAGGTAAAGAGTAACCGGCCTATTCTGTTACCGGTACCCAGCTACCATCCACATCACCACGCAGCACACCGACCAACTCAATTGTTCCATCTACCGAGATATCCTGATCAATCGTGTGGGGTGTCGTATTAAGTTTGCTCAAGGGGTTGCCATCAGCACCTGCAATGGTATCGACCACATCATCGGTAAAATCTGCTTTATCGACAAAAGCCCATTCAGGCTCTACATTATTGGTGGTACTTTTCCCAAGATAATACTTCAACATATTGAGCACATCACTGAGGTCGACATCATTATCGGCATCGAAGTCAGCTGCGATGTAATTATAAGGAGAACTATAACTTTCAGGCAGTGATTTACCCAGATAGAGCTTAAGCCCAGCCAACACATCGGTTAATGACAGACCAGATGTTACGTTATTTTCTGGCCCAGCTAAAGAAGCGGTCACATCCACTTCACCATCGGCATCTGCAATCGCCTCTACAGAGAATGCACCGGTAGTGGCTGCACTGGTTCCATTTTGGCCTACAACAGTCAACCCAACCCCCTCAAGCTTCACCGCACTATCTTTCCAGAATTCGACGGCCCCGGTCAGGGTATACCCCTCATTAATAGTCATGGTTGACGCTGCTGCACTGAAGTCTGAACTATCCCGTACAGAGTAGGTGAAGTTGGCATAATCTAGGCCAGTCACCCCTACACCAGCAGTAAAGACCAGATTACCCAGGTCTGCCAGCTCAATCACCTGCGTCTCAGTCACATCCACTCCATCCAACTGAAGAGTGCCATCTGCTGCCTCAATACCGCTGAGCGAATCAATACGAATTGCCCCCAGTGAATCGCCCGTATCCACATCGGTAAAGCTGAAGTCTGATGCAGTGAAGGTGTGGGCGTTGTTCGCCGCCACTGAAATCGTGGTCGCAGCACCGGTTGGGGCATCGTTTACACCTGTAACAGTCATTACAACATTCTGGGCATCCCCCCCAGCCACAGCCACGCTAAAGGTATCCGTAGCTGTCGCAGCTGAGGCCAGTGTCTGTGTAACAGCACTGGTATTGTCGAGGGTATAACTCCATATCCCGGTATCCGCAATCGAGAAGGTACCGTAGGTACCCGCTGTATCAGTCTGTGGTGTAATCACTGCATCTGCGGCATCATCGGCATCTGAGGCAGTCAGCGTCCCACCAATTGCGGCAGTTGTCAGGTCTTCTGTTGCCGCACCGGTCAACGCACCCCCAAATAACGTCGCATCTGCAACAGCAGTCACGTCAACGGTTAGAGTATAGGTGCTGCTACTATAGGCGTCACTATCACCAACCTGGTACCCAACAATCGCATAACCGGAACCATTACCATCCCCTCCAGGTACGAAGCGGAGCTTACCTGCGGTGATATCGGCAGCAGTGATCATCTGATCGACTGAGACCGCCCCCCAATTATCTGTTCCGCTATCGTACTCTAGCGCTCCTTGCGCTGGCAGAGAGGTAATTTTGATCATCTGCAGGGTCTCGGCATCATCACCGGTATCTGTGAAGGTACCAAAATCATCGGTTGTCAGTAGTGTAGTGGTATCCTCATTAATCGTCAGAGTATCATTGCTACCTGCAGGAATCGCATCATTGGTTCCATCAATGGTAATGATAAGGTCCTGAGCACCAATTGCTGTCGTTCCACTAATAGTGGCAGATACCGTTACGGTAAAGTTGTCACTCAGAGACTGTGACTCTGTAAGTGCCTGCACCGTAGCATTGACTTGGTCGACCACATAGCTGTAGGAGCCGTCTGCACCGACTGTTAGTGTTCCGTAACTCCCCACCAATTGGAGGCCATTGGAGGCACTGGTACTGCTGGTTGGAACTGCGGAAGGGCTTCCACTCTCTGTCTGTGCAGAGGTAATGGTCATTGTCGCGCTTCCTGCATCCGTGATATTCGCCATCAGTGCATCGGCCACACCCGTTGCATCTACACTCGCCTGCACATCCCCTTCCGCATCTACACCGGCCTCATTGGCATCGGTATTCGTGATCGTTCCACTAGATGTGAGATTCTCATCCGAGGCCACATCCACCTTCACCTGAACCGGCGTGAGTGAGGTAAGGGTCCCATCAAATGCAACCACGGTAAATGCATTCACGGTGCCACTGGTGCCACTAGGGCTCCAAATCAACGGAGAGTCGTTAGGATCTATCGTTGTGGTTCCGGGTATCACACTCAAATTATCTTGAGTCAAAGTACCACTCGTCACCTCCATAATCCGAAATGCCTGCACAGCATTATCATCGGCCTCATCTGCAGCATTCGCCAGTGTTGTATAGGAGATTGAAAGGGATGCTGACTCAGCAATTGCACTCCCTCCATTATCCAGGGTACTAATCGTAGTCAGACTTGGACGATCATTAGTGCCACCAGCATCATCCGCACCAGCCACATTGACCGTCAATGTCTGTGTAACCGCATCGGCAATGCCATCACTGGCCGTTACGGTGAAACTTTCTGACTCATCAGAGCCTGCTGCATTGACTGCCGTATCATCGGGAGTATAGGTATAAGCGCCCGTTGAAGCACTCAGCGACAGTGTACCCAATGTACCTATCTTGGTAACCGTGTCACCCGCCTCAGATCCACCACTGATTCCATAGGTCTGTGTCGCACCACTGTCTAGGTCCGTCGCAGAGAGGGTACCTAGCTGTGCAACAAAGTCATCGGTTGCCGAGGTGTCCGTAAGGGATATTGCGGTTGGTGCAGCGAATATCGGGGTATCATTGGCTGCGGTAATATTCACCGTCAATAGACGACTGGCTGAGAATAAACCCTCAGTCACCATCACAGTAAAGGACTCGCTCGCACTTTCTGCCAACGCCTCTACTGCTGCCTCATCCGGGGTAAAGGTGTAGTTGCCATCCGCTATGGTTACAACCAGGGTGCCGTAGGTTCCGGCCAAAGTAGCCGTCGTACCGTTATCTGTACCCCCACTGATACCATAAGTTAAGCTACCCCCGCCAGTCCCTGCTGTGCCACTCAGTGTTGCATCTGTGTTTGAGAGCGTGTCATCTGCTGAGGTGTCGGTCAAGGTAATTGCAGTCGGTGCAGCCAATGTTGGTGCCGTCGCATCAGTATCCTGTACCGTTACATTAAAAGTCGTATTGACCGCCTGTCCTCCCTGGTCCGATGCAACCAGCTTAACAGCCACTGTGGCCTCTGTGGTACCTGCAGCCGGAGCCTCTGAAGTCGAAAAAGTCCGACTCTCAGCATCAAAGGATAGCCAGGAGGGGAGCGCAGAATCATCACTCTGCGTCGCGGTGTAGGTCAATGAGTCCCCACTATCCACATCGGCAAAGACATCTGTTGCAAAGGTGTAGGTCCACGCATTACCAGAATAGACATTGTTATCGGTATTGGTCACCCCATCAAAAGCAGTAATAGCATTCGCGACTGTTGGTGCATCATTGGCACCCTGCACCGTGATCACCAAATTGGCGGTACTGGTCAACCCTCCCGCATCTTCAATGGTGTAGTTAAAGGTATCGGAGAGTGTGTTACTGCTGGTACGTAACGCCTGAACAGCGGTATCCGTATCATCAACAGTATAGGTGTATGATCCAGTTGCCTTGGTTAAGACCAAGGTGCCGTAATCTCCAACGCGGGTTAGCGTATCGGTTCCAGTCGCACCATTGACACCGGTAATGGAGAATGAATCACTGGTATCCGGATCACTATCATTGATCAGCAGATTCCCTGTTGGATTCGTTGCAGCTGCCGCTGCCCCCGTCTCAACAGCAGTTTCCGTATCTGCAACGGCGACGGGTGCATCATTAATATTGGCAACCGCTGCAGTTACACTGCTGTTAACTGACTCCGCAGTATCGTATCCATCCGTATAGCTGGCGACAACACGTACCACCTTACCCACCTCATCTTGTGAGAGCTGATAGGTAGAGGAAGATGCCCCATCAATGGCACTCCATGTTGATCCATCCAGAGAGGATTGCCACTGATAACCGATGGTGCCGATGCCATCAAGATCCGCCAATGTATTGCTTGCGGTCAGGGTATTCCCCTGCGTCACATCAACAGAGGCACTATTGGCATCAACTGCACCCGTAGGGTCGTCGTTGAGGTTTGCGACTGCAATATCAAAGATATCACTCACATCATCAGTAGCACCATTACCATCAGTCGCCGTTACTTTGACAGAAAGAGAACCTACATCAGTATTAGCCGGTGTACCTGAGAAGGTTTGTGTTGCACCTGTAAAGGTCAACCAGGTTGGCAGAGCAGAGCCATCAGAAAGGGTTGCTGTGTAGGTCAGTACATTTTCGGGTGCATCATCACCGGAAGTGTCATCCGTATCAACAAAAGAGCCACTGGAAACCGCATAACCAGTTTCACCACCTAGCGCACTACCCTGAGTGACACTCTGATCGACTAAAGCAGTGACAAGTCTTGGTGTACCTGTGGCAGCAGCAGCAACCGTAATCTTGAAGATATCTGTTGTAGCAAGTTGAGTAGATGCATTATCAGTTGCCGTCACTTCAACGAAAAATTCTGCCCCCTCCGTAGTAGATGAAGGTACTGTCCCGGAAAATGTTCGAGAATCGCCGTCAAAAATGAGCCAACTGTTCGCTCCATTAATTGCACCATCGGTAATCTCTGCAGTATCTGTAGCTGAAGTAACCTGCTTAACGGTATAGGTCAGCGTGCCACCGTCATTAACTGGGTCGACATCACTAAAAGTATCGCTGGAAAATGTGTAACTATAGAGACGGCTTTGAAATGCCGTCTGGTCTGCAATACCATTATCAAGGGTCGGTGCATCATTAATGTTGGCAATCTGGGCTGTTGTGCTGCTAACCACTGACTCATTATTGGATTCCTGGTCAAAATAACTCGCGGTAACACGCACATACGCACCGGCTTGTGTATCGGTCAGTGTGTAAGTTGCCCCGGTGGTAGATCCGGCGATGGTGCTCCAGCCGGTAGAGCCATCACTACTCTGCTCCCAGAGATAGGTAATGTCGCCTAGCCCATCGATATCTGCAATATCATTGGAGGCGGTTAGAGTCTCCCCCTGTGTGGCTGTGCCCGATAGGGTAACTGAGCCGGTGGGCTCATGGTTGGCGGCATCCGAGAGGGTGTAGGTGAGCGTATCAACCGCCAAGTCGTTATAGGCGGAGTTGCTATCACTGCTGACCACTCTAAAACTGAGTTTTCCCGTCTGGCTGGTCTCTTTGGTGGCATCCTCACGGGCGGTAATCGTCACCGATTGTGCTGTTGCGAAGTTACTCTCTGTAAACGTAAGTACCGAGGTACTGAAATCAAGCTCAAAAGAGCCGGGCTCCTCACCATCATGCTCCAGATAGACGGTAACGGTCTCACCGGATACCGGGGCCTGCCCCAGGGCGACAGTAATGGTATCCGAGCTATCCGTATTGCTCTCTTGCAGGCTAGTGCCGGTATCTGCACCCGTTACATTCACGGCATACCCTGCACTTACAGAGCGCAGTGTCATCTGCATGACTGCGCCTAAATCGGAGCCATCATTGGCTCCAGAGTCATCTTTGGCCTGAAGGTAGAGTGTAAAGTCCCCTGTATCCGTGCCTGGATAGAACTCCGCTGAGGTCATCTCACTTGCGGTCAGAGAAACATTGAGCGGAGAGCTCATGCCATCCGCATAACCATAGGAGGTACTGCCAACTTTTACAAAGCCTGTACTGTTGAGCGTTAAATAGGAACCATCTGCCGGTGATGAGACCGCGACATCCAGTGTTACCGTTGATTCACCCAGACCATTCACCACATTGGATAGATCTGTCGCGCTGACTACGGTATAGACCGTACTGTCTACACTAACAGTTCCCCCGCTAATGGTTGCAATTGAGAAGGTCTCCCCCGCAGTTGGGACAGACTTCAACCCTTTCACATTCAGCGTGGTATCCGTTTGGCTTCCGCCATTCACTTGGGGCTGCGTTAAGGTAAAGATATAGCTTAAGGTCTGACTGCTATCGGCATCGGATGCAGAGAAGAGGCTGGTCATCGCCAGTGCCTCACCATCTCCACTATCTGCAGCAGAGACACTACGCACCACCTCTGTGTCGATGAGTGCGTTACTGGAATCCGAGGTCACAGCACCAATTGTCATGCTCGGTGTATCATTCAGGTCCAGACCAGTCCCACTCACCTTGAGGGTATAGTCTCCGGTGTTGGCAGACTCAGCATCCGCGTGTTTTGTCACTGTCACCTGATAGGTCTGAGGCTGATTACTGTCACCTACAGAGGCACTGGCCGAGGTTCCCGCTGAAAGTGAGATCGCACTGTTGGTGGTACTATCGAGAATCGAGGTGCCATTCCAGTCTTTTACGGTAATGGTCCACTGGTTATCGGTACCGGTCACTGCCGCAAAATCAACAGAGAAGGTAGAAGCGGCTGCCGTGGTAAAGAGCCAGACATCACTATCATTCCCATCAGAGAGACTACCGGTCATCGATACCCCTTCCAGAAGATAGTTACTGCTGTCCGCGGCATCATTCTTATCATCGTTGTCCTCAACCTCTGTGGTCGAGGTAAAGGTTGCGGTTACCCCATACTCCTGAGTCGAGGACACATCAGCCTTGGCCACCTTGAAGTAGTAGGTGCCTGCTGCGCTGACTTGTGCGGTCAGAGACGCCGTAGTCCCGACGGAGGATTGGACAGGATCAAAGGTCAGTGCCGTATCATCGGCAACCGCTGTAGAGATGGAGGGGCTAATCGTCAGTGTGGCCTCACCGGAGGAGACCGTTCCACTGCTGACCACCGTATAAACGGTTGTACTCGTACCAATGGTAAAGCGGTCTCCGTCCGCAGGGGCTGCACTCAGCCCATCCACAATCAGCGAGGTGCCGGTCTGGTCTGCGCCATTGATCAATACACTGGTACCAGCTGCTGAGGCGGTAGGAGAGAGCAGATAGCTGGTTCCTGCTGTACTCAGCAGGGCGATATCCCAGTGCTCTGAGGTCGATGAGTAGGTTCCGGTATCAAAGGTGACCTGAATCAGTCCCGGGCCATCGGCAACAATCTTGTAATAGTCGGTATCTGTCGAACTGCTGAGTGCTCCGGTAGTCTTCTCGTTCTCTGCCAGCAGATTCGCTGTTGAGACGCTGTTATTAGATTCACCGGTACTCAGGCCGTGTTCTGATTCATATGCCATGGCTCTTAGATCCTTAAAATTAGGTTATTTTATAATTGTCTTAGAATATTTGGGTTTATTCTACTTTTCAAGCCCCCAGTTCACCTACCCGTTGATCCGGGAAGAGGAACTGAAGATTCGACCAGTCGTTAGAAAGTGCCAGAGTTGACAATTTCAAAGTTGGCATCGACCAGATCGGTACTGGTCACCCCGACCAAGGTAATCTGATTGCCGCTACCAAGGTCAATGACCGTATCATCACCCTGCTGGGTCGCCTGTGCCTTGACCTCGGAAATGGTGTCGACTCCGTTGCCATTGAGGCCATCGGTATCACCAGCACCTAACAGAATACTGAGCACATCGCCGCCAGCCCCGGCGACAAAACCACGCGCTTGGTCTGTGCCACTGCCATCACCCAATACGATATGGTCACTACCGTCGTAACCGTAGAAGATCTCGTCCTCGGATGTACCGGTCAATAGATCAGACAGGCCGGTTCCTTTGACCTTCCAGGTGGTGGTGACCCCTGTTGCACCCATTGAGGCTTTAGCACTCTGGCTTGCAATCAGTGACATCGCCTCATCATCAAACAGCAGCTTCTCGATGTTACGCAGGGTATCGGTTTCGCTACTGCTATCGGCCACTGTTACATAGCGGCTATAGGTAGCATCAGAGATCGCCTGGGTTGCATCCGGGTTATCCTCCGTCACTATCAGGGTTGCATCATCTGCAGGACTCGCACCCATCGTGCTTGCCAATGTCAACGTTGCGCCTCCAGCAGAGACTTCATAGGGCCCGTAGGCTGTTGTCTCACCATCATCGACCACCGTATCGCCATCACTATCGGTCCAAACCGAGTACGCAATATAGTCTCCAGCAGCAATATCTCCAGCATCATCACCATCAATCGTCAATGATGTGCCACTCTGATTCGCGCCATTCACTGCAACCGCAGTCACTGCAGAGCCATCTGTTGCAGTTGCAGCCTGTGTACCGTTGGTAACACTGGTTGAAACTGCAAAGATTGCACCCGTACCGGTCAGGGTAATAACGCCCGCGGAAGTTGTCGCAGCAATGTCGGTGAAGCTGACCGTTGCATCATCCGCAATGGCCGCATTAACTCCTGAGGCCAGCGTCAAGACATTACCACTGATGGAGGAGACCTGAATACGCGTCGTTCCACTACTGCCATCAGAGACCAGCAGCTCTGTGATCCCCGCCTGAACACTACTGGAGTCATCTACGGTTATCGTGGTCGCAGCGGAAGCCACCGCACCATTCACCGTAACAGCGCCTGTTGTTGCCGCCGTTGAGATGGCACTTGCCAAATTCGTCGCCAATGTAGCTAATCCACCCGTTGCATCACCTGCCGTAGCGGTATAGGAGACCGAAGTACTGCCCACCACCACCGTATAGCTATCGCCAGCCTCTACCGTACCACTGAGCGTGATGGTTGAGGATTGGATATTCTTAATGGTGTAGGCTGACTTATTGCCCTCATACTGAACGATGTCTGGCAGCTGATCACCATCCGCATCCAGATCGGTGTTGGTCCCGCCATCAATGGTGTCTATGCCAGAGCCCGGTTTGAAGATATCGGACAGATTAGAACCGGTCAGGGTGTCATGACCACTACCTCCATCGATGACGTTGTTCATGTCAGCGGTACCGGTAATGGTGTCATTACCCAAATCACCAAAACCATCAACAATCACGTTACTACCATCTGAGGTATTGTCATCATCTGCGGTAGTATCCGTGTCGGTATCGGTAGCCGTATCTTCTGTACCCGTCCAGAGCACTTGATCAGCAGCTTTATCACCATCGGTATCAACGCTCTTACTGCTGACCTCCGCGCCTTGACCGGACACAATCACCTTAACAATCTGATCATCAAAGATCAGCTCCTCAATACTAGTTAGGCTGTCGGTTTCATTATCACTTGTCTTTATCACAGTGAATTGGGCACCTTCAGACGAAGGGCTATTGACCGTGTATTCACTCAAGTTTCCGAAGAAACGCACTTTATCAGTACCATCACCACCCACAATGGTGTCATTTCCACTGCCTCCCTCAAAGAAGTCATCGCCAGAGCCACCTGTGAGGGTATCTGCTCCGCCCATCCCTTCCAGGAAGTGGTTAATGATAGACTCATCGACATCAGTCGTCGTTATATCATCTGTCGCAGCTAGCGTATCACCCAGAAGATCGGTACCTCTCAGTACAATCTCATCGATCACGCCGTCGTAGTCAAAGTCACTCTCCCAACGAGAGGTTTCAAGGTTGATAAAGTTATCATCGAACTGAATCGCCTCAATACCCGTCAGGATATCGGTACCCTCATCCGAGCTGTTGGTTGTCTCATTATCGACGACAGTCACTGTTGTTACATTATCTACAGTTGCTGAGCTGACCGTATAGTCTGCATAATTACCGGTATAGATCGCCAAATCAATCAGCGGGTTGCCCCAGGGGTCGGTCCCTTCTGCACCACCATCGATCGTGTCATTACCAGCACCACCGGTAATCATGTCACCACCTGCGCCACCACTAATGGTGTCGTCTCCTGCGCCACCTTCGATCACGTCGCTGATCTTGCCACCCTCCAGCGTATCTGCGCTCTCAGTACCTCGCAGGAAGGCCTCATCGGCTTTACCATCCCCATCGAAGTCGGTGAAGTTCTTGGTCACCTCCAGTGTTTGCCACTGATCCCAGAAACTGATCGCCTCAATACCCATCAGGATATCAACTCCATCACCGCCATCTTCATCACTCATGGAATCCGTTACCTGAACGATATTGCCATGTGTCTCTGTGGTATAGGTAACATCGTTAGCATCGGTATAGGATGAGAGGGTTGTTACGGTATAACGGCTAGACATCGCATCGTAATGGGCGACATCACTGCCAGGGTTACCAAACATATCGACCCCGTTGTCGCCTCCCATAATCAGATCATTACCGGTACCGCCCCAGAATTCGTCCGGACCCGAACCACCGATCAGGATATCATCGCCATCCTCACCTCGAATATGGTGCATAACACCAACATATTCATCCAGTGAACCATCTATCGTGTCGTTGAGGAATGAACCATTCATCGCCACACCAGCAATTTCATTGGTCTGCCAATCTGTCCAAGTCCAGGTTTCCATCCCCAGTCGTATCCAGTTGTCATCAAACGAGAGACTCTCAATATTGTAGAGGGTATCGGTACCATCCCCATCTTCACCATCGGTATCTCTCACTTCAACATAGCTACGTCCATTGCTATCAGTACCTGTAGTGATTACATAGCGTTCATATTCACCTTCGTAACGCACTGTATCGGTTGGGGTATAGCCCCAGCGATCGGTGACTCCATTGGTACCACCATCGATCGTATCATCGCCAGCGCCCCCTTCAATCCAGTCTCCACCAGCGCCTGCCAGAATGGTATCGTCTCCATCGTTACCATTGAGCCAGTCATCGCCGCTAAAGTCATAGGTGGCGTTACCTTTAATGATGTCTGCACCGGTTGTCCCTTGCACATTGGCACTGACAATCGGACGATCCTCCCAAGGGGTTCCCTCATACTCATCCCCCCAAGCACGGTTGTACCAGATATCCATCGTGAGAGGCATCCAGAAGTCATTGAAGGCAAAGGCCTCTGCACCTACAATGGCATCCACACCACTGCCACCAAAATCACCCGGCAGCTTATCGGCCACAACCCAGCCGCTCACAGTGGTGGCATCTACTGCAGCATTGGTAATCAACGACTGCAGGGCCTGCTTGATCCCTTCTGAATCGAGGCTGTCGATAATGACACTACCGTCACTATCCTCTTTGGTTGAGGCCACAGTATCGACAGTATCACCCGTTGTGGTGATTGAGAGGGTCTCATCACGGCCACTGGTGACACTCCAGTTATCATCGTCACCCTTCGTCAAGGTGACATCGGCGAGAACGAAGCGTTCAAACTTGCCTTCGAAACGGATCTCGTCACGCATGGTTCCACCCCACTGATCCGTCCCTTCGTTTCCAGCGGCATCGACGTAGTCATTACCAGAACCGGTACGAATCGACTCTCCTCCACTGCCACCGATATAGCTATCATCGCCCTCACGCAGGTCGATATCCATACGGATCGCTTCGAGCTTGGCTTTCCAAGCGGCTTCATCTTCTGCTTCTGGTTTGGTCAATGCAACAATATCATCCAGAGTCACCGTATCGACACTGGCTGTACCCATGATGTTGGCGCTGTCCGGGTTACCATCTGGCTCCCAACCATACTCGCCGCCACCGGACCAGTCCCATACGTCGGCACGAATACCTAGCTCAACCTCACCATCACGGAAACGGAAACGCTCTACATTGAAGACCACATCGGTACCATCTCCACCGAAATCACCATCGAGAGTATCCTCGACCAGATAACCGCTGGTCTGCCCCATCAGATTTCCTGAATCAAAAGCGCGTTGAAGGGCAGACTGGGCAGCAGTAGAGAGGGTACTGTCTAGTGTCAGTACCCCTTCGGCTACTGTACTGGTCGTTCCACTGACTGTAACGGTTCCCGCATCACTATCAACCGTAATCGTATTCCACTGGTAACGATCCTGGTCTCCACTGAACTCGGCCACGTCCTGGTCCTGCCAGCTCTGACCACTGTTCCCATTGGCACCACCATCCAGTACATCGTTACCTGCACCTCCGGTCAGGTTGTCACCATTAGAACCGCCCAAGAGGATGTCGTTACCCTCTTCACCGCGCATGTAGTCACGATCTCCTTCACCTTGCTCAGAGATGGTGTCGTCAAAGACGGTACCCTCTGCGTTGGCATTGGTGTTCCCTTCCCAGTCGGTCCAGGAGCTATAGTGTACCGCCAACTCAACCCAACGGTCATTAAAGCTGATGTTTTCAATTCCCACCAAAACATCGGTTCCCAGTGAACTGGCATCATCCGAAGGCAAGATATCAGCGACTTGATAGGCGAGCGTATCGTAGCCCTCTCCACTGCCAACCTCATAACGACTATTCACCATGACTGACGACACAGTAAAACGGTCCAGATCGGCGTTATAACGGGCGGTATCGGTACGAGACCAACCCCACTCATCGGTTTCACCATTGGTACCGCCTCGGAGGAGGTCATTACCTGCACCACCCTCCAGCTCATCACCGCCTGCGCCACCGATCAAGGTGTCATCACCGGCCTCACCATAGAGCCAGTCATGTCCCTCTTTGCCCTTCAGGGTATCGTCAAAATCAGTGCCTCGTGCATTGACCTGGATATTCCCTTCCCAGTCAATCCACTCATCAATCTGCGGCTCGATAGAGAGCTGTGAACCATTAAATTCAACACGCTCTACATTGACCAACAGATCGGTACCGGTGCCTCCTGCGCTATCGGGCAGGATATCGGTGATCATAATACTGAACACCGCGTTATCACTAGCCTCAGCATCGGTATAACTGAACCCATCACCAAATGTGCCATCAGCTGCCACGATTGTGTAGTCGCTACGCGAAGTGCCGTTATTGGCAACCTCTACCAGCACACCACTCACTTCATAACGTTCACGAGAGCCGTTATAGCGGACCACATCTTGCAGGTCCCAGGCGTTACCATTGAGGTCGGCGCGCTCATCTCCACCATTGATAATGTCATCGCCCGCCTGACCATCGATTTCGTCACCATGACCATAGACCGGGGTATCTGCATCCGGGTCATGTGGTGCACCAATCAACAGATCATCAAACAGTGTACCTGTCGTGTAGGTTCTGGTAACCAGATATTCATGACTGTCCCAGTCACCACTCTCATCTGCACCATACCACCAGCTGGTCCACTCATAGGTGCTTGAGATTGGTGATAACTGTAGTTCAGTTTCACCAAACTGGATTCTCTCAATACCGATCAGGGCATCCTGACCATAACCGATCGAGGTATCTACATTGGCGCTACTGAAATCCAGCGTACCTGTTTTGTCGATCAGTGAGGCGATATCGGTCACAATATAGTAGTCACCGTTGTAGGTGATATCACTTGAACCATCATTGTAGGTATAGCTACCTCCCTCTATCTTCTCAATATTCAGCCGCTCTATGACTGCACCATGGTACATGGCCACATCACCGGCATCCCAGTAGTTGTCACGCGAGCCACTGGTTGTACCATCTGCACCACCCACCAGCACATCATTACCTAGACCACCATTGAGGGTGTCATCACCAAGGTCAGCACTGCGCCAAACATCCATATTAGACGGATCAATGCCATCAACGACCGTACCTTCTTGGCCTGGTTGATAGATTCCTGTCCACCAGGAGTTATCAGAGATCGCCATCTGCAGCGTAGTGCCATTCAATGTGACTGTGTTTGCATCCAGATCAAAACTGAGGTCACCAGTCTGTAACTCACCACCTTGGTAATACTCATAATAATCAGCTCCCCAATTATCATCATTGGTATCTGAATCCACCAGATGATACGTCAGAGTGGCATCATCTACCGTCAGGTCAAAGCTGGCCTTATATTCCTGCCCATTCTGCCATGGACGGTTATGGTCGTAATAGAGATCGATCACATCAGAATCCCCATCACTACCGATCAGGGTGTCATCTCCACCCCAGCCCTGGAGCATCTGCTCATTTCCATTCCAATCAACATCATCCCAAATAAGCGTGTCGTCTTCAGTGGTACCGTTTCCAGCCCCTGCATCAAACTCAGTTGGCTTTTGCGCATAGTTTCCAATCTGAACCGTGTAGTTGCCATCCCAGCCTGTAGGTAGCTCCTTACCATCCATAATATTCTCAAGCGTATCACTACCCAAGAAAAGCGCACCGCCTTCAAAGGCGACCATCTCTACATTGGAGAGGGTATCGACACCCAATCCACCGTACTGATCACTCAAGGTATCGTTGATTTTCAACACCATGGAGGATGCCTCGTAGGCAGTAGAGCTACCGTCTGTAAAGACAAATGTGTTGCTGGCTAGCCCACCGTTCAAGGAGCCCAACACAAAGGAGCCGATCTGTGTTCCAGAGGTTGAATCGTGAACGGTAATATCAAAACGGTTAATAGAGTCGGTATAGTAGACCTGATCCCAGCCCGCTCCACCGTCGACTGTATCGTCGCCCAGACCCAGGTTGCCGTTGTCATTACCGCCCCCCATATCGATGGTGTCGCCCCCTTTACCTCCCTCGAACTCCTCGTTTTCAGCAGTACCGGTAATTGTGTCACCAAAGATGGTTCCAATGTAGCGCTGAGAGTTAATCTGCTCGCCGTCTACCGAGTAGTAGTCAAGCTGCTCAATACGTGCCTCAAGCTGGACATCGCTGCCGCTATCAGAACTACCCGAGAACTGCAGTCGCTCCACATTGTAGAGGATATCGGTGCCCAAGCCACCCAACTCACCAGGGATCAGGTGTTCTACACGGTAGTACGTGAGCCCTGCTGTACCAGTTATTGTGCCATCATCATCCGTTAGACGTTGCAGATCAAACTCAACCAAATTCGCATCATAGCGAACCACATCATATTTGTCCCAAGTCTCCCAGGGACGATCCGGATCGACTGCAGGGTTACCACCGCCGTCGATAATATCATTACCCTGACCACCCTCAAGTTCATCCCTGAGGTTTCCACCGATAATATAGTCGTCCCCAGCCTGACCATTGAAGTTGTTCTGACCATTCTCCAGGCCAACCATCTGGTCACCAAAACGGGTCGCCCAGGCACTACGGTTAGCAACAACCTGCCCTACATTAATACCCACATCCCAGGCTTGATAATCTCCCACAAACTCTAGGGTGTAGGTGCCATCCATTAAATCATCGGAGTCAATCTGAATATATTGAGTTCCCTGACCATGATAGGTCACTGACCCATCATCCTCTAAAATCTGGCTCGGCAGGGCCTCCGTTACATTTACACCCCCTTTTTTCAACTGAACATCCGAATACCGAAGCCGATCTGCATTCGTATCGTCAAAGACAAAGATCAACTCCTGTCCTGCCGTAAAATCACCCTCTCCAATAGTGTAGGTTGTAGTAAATGTTTCACTTTCACCATTATTGAATTGGAAATTTGTCCACTGTTCGTTATACCAACTACTGTCCTGGTAGGTGAACTTAAGATCTTCCCACGCATCCGAGAAGGTGAGCCGCTCAATATCAATCAATACATCACGCCCCTCTCCACCCTGTTCATCGGTATAACGGTCCGAGACAACAATTCTCCCATCTTCGGTGTAGTATCCTGATTCAACAAAGTCACCACCCGCGTCCGCAACACCCATTCCATTATGAGTACCCGTACCTGCTGTCTCTGCTAGACGATAGAAGTCAATATCATAGCGATTGATGGAGTTACTGAAGCGGGCCTCATCATACTTATCCCAAGTCTGCCATGGGTTGTCTGGGTCAATTTCTGGCTCACCTCGTCCATTCAAGATGTCATCACCCTTTCCACCCTGTAGATAATCAGCGCCGGAATCCCCTATTAGGTGATCATCCCCTTCACCTCCGTCCATCCAGTTGCGGTTAGAGAGCCATGTCTCATCCGAGTAGTCTCGTACATCAATGGTGTCATCCAGAATACCGCCAGTAAAGTAATTCTCACCTACCCAGTCAGACTCAGGATCGAAGTTAGCCGGATCCCAAGGTTGCCACTGGTTGACTTGAATCCCTAAATTGACCCACTCATCATAGAACTGAATCTGCTCAATATTGACCAGGAAGTTGGTACCATCACCATCACTTGCATTTGGCAATTTATCTTTGACCTTGATGATTGTATCTGGGCGCTCATCTGACGCATAACGCGCATCAATTGCCTCTTGAACAGCCTCAGTAACATTGTCATAGCTAACCAGATCAATTTCATAACGTTTGAGCTTACCGGAAAATTCTACCCGGTCATTATCATTCCAGCTATCTCCTGTATTGCCGTTCTCACCACCGTCATAGAAGTCATTGCCGGCACCATCACGAATACTGTCCCCACCGAGACCTCCGTAGACGATATCATCGCCATCTCCCGCATCAATCCAGTCACGATAAAGATTATTGCCCCAGCTGTTGTTAAAATCCTGACCTTCTTCAACCCCTTGTTGAGTGACGTTATCGGTTAACAGCAGCTCCATCGCGATGGTATCAACAGCTTCTCCCGTTTTGGTATAGAGACTGAACCCTGAATGAGTCAATTCAACACTAAACTGCCCACCTTCAGTCAACAAGTCATCCAGCCCTGATTGGTTGAGGCCACCACTTACTTTGGCTAACAGGTCAACCAGCTTCAGCTCTAAGGTAGTTGTATCATTCTCACCGGCTACCAAGGCGATCGTATCTGTCGCCGCATTGGCAACCCCAAAGGTAACACCACCATCTCCACCAAGATCGGCAGTAATGGAGACCGTCTGGTCAGGGATAACCAGATCTGCCTCACTCCCTGTGGTATCCAATTCAGCCGCAATGGTCATTGAGGCGCTGAAGCTCTCTACATTGTTGGTCGTATCAGCATCACGAGTAACCGTTACAGTGAAACTTCCCTCTGTAACCGCCGCAGCACTGGCAATGCTACCTAAGTCGATCTTGAGTGCTGGTGCCGTACCATCGGTCCCACTATCACGATCTACCAGTGCGCGCAGGTTGCTCAGGTCGAGCTCTACCGCTGAGACAGACTGTTGCTCACTTTGAGATCCAGAATCATTATTCGGATCGTTGTTTGGATCGTTGTTTGGATCGTTGTTTGGATCGTTGTTTGGATCGTAATTAGGGTCCTCGTTTGGATCATTATTGGCATCATCCATCGGCATATAGAATCCGACAATCTCATCTGCATCGGAGAATTCCAGACGCCCTGTAATGGACTCACTCCCATCTATTCCCTCCCAGCTCTTGGTGAACTCTCCTGTTGCCTGATCAATGGTAAACGCACCAGCAACAATAAATTCCCCCTCTACGTCAAACTGCTCAAAGGTGTCAGGTAGGTTGCCCCCAGAGGTATTATAGTAGTGAGTAACTTCTCCATTATCACTATACACAGTGGCCACATAGACACCATCTATTGTCTCGGGTTGTGGGTCCTCCCCATCAAAATCCATAAAGGACTCTGTTTCAGGATTGTGGGTCTCACTGCTACCCAGAACCCCAGCCAGGTTGATCGTGGGAGGCGTACCATTATATTGCGGAGTGCCTGTCCCTCCATCGTAGTAACCTGAATCAGTGCCTGAACCCACACCGATCGTCAACGTACCTGTCTCTGTATCGAACTGTGTTGAAAGCTCAACGGAGCGATCACTCTGATCACCAACATCCGTCAAGGTAATGGTATCTGAGGCGAGACGGATTCCCCCCTCAGCCATACCTGCAGCCGCGTCAGCCAGTGCATCAGCATCGATCACGTCATTAAATTGGGTGCCATTGACGTAGTTCTGCCAGCCACTATCTGCCTGGAAGTTGACCGCCAGATCCAGTTCACTCTCACTGAATTGCAAACGTTCAATTCCAGTCAGGGTATCTGTACCCAAACCACCAAACTCTTTGGTCAGTTTGTCACGAACTGTGATGGAGTCATCTTCATTCTTGGTAATCTTAAAGCGAGATTGCGCCGCATCAAAGTAGACTGTGTCATTATCATCCCAGCTATTGCCCGAGGTGCCATTTGCACCACCATCAATGGTGTCATTGCCCTCTCCACCCTCTATCCAGTCACCCCCTGCTCCAGTGGTAATGATGTCATCCCCTGCACCACCATTGACTTCATCTCTCAGCACCGTGCCTGTGATGGTGTCATCCCAATCCGTACCTTTCCAACGGGTACCACGCACCACTTCAAGACCGCTCTCCCAGTCGTAATAGAAATCTTTTTCAGAGAGTACTTCGAGATTAATCTCTTTATCACCGAAGCGGAGCACCTCAATGCCGTACAGTGTATCGGTGCCCTCCCCTTTTTTATCATCAGGCTTGCTATCCATAACCTGCGCATAGGTTGCTTCTGAGGCACTGGATACCACTGTATCATCAGCAGCATAGAATGTGATGGTATAGCGGCTGGCATCACCCACAAATTCAGCAACATCAAAACCGTTCATGCCATTGGGGTCCCAGGTGGTTTTGCTGTCTACTGGACGGTTTGCACCCCCATAAAGGATATCATCGCCTTTACCCCCCTTGAGGGTATCTGCACCGGCCCCACCATAGAGGGTATCGTCGCCACCTTTACCTTCTATCCAGTCTGAGCCTGAGAAATCATAATAAGTTGTCGTATCGAGGGTATTGGTAATGTAGTCATCGGTAAAGCCGATTACATCTGCTGCCGCTGAGCCCTCAGCATTGAGATATTTAGTGGTGACATTGGCACGAATAGTGGTCGTACCGATCGAATCGCCAGAACCGGCCTCAAAAGAGACACTTCCCGCCTCGATCTCTGCCTTGGTTACGGTGAGGTTTTCCCAATCCTCTTTCTCAGAGAGGCGTTCAGCCTCCCCTCCACGGACCACGGAAATGTCGCCGTCCACATTCCATCGATTGAAGTGGACCTCTACAAAATCGGTATTACTGAAGTCACTCAGGGCCAATATCTGCCAGCCATCTTCATCACTATCTGTATCAGAGGGTTCAATCAGTACATCCTGCCAGGCATCATTGAACCAGAGGTTGGGGGTCAAGCGTATCTCTTTATCGGAGAATTGCAATACATCAATATTGACTACATAGTCGGTACCATCCGGTGAGCCGCTACGTAGATCTTCTACCTGAATGTAGCTGTCCCCAGCAGAGAGGCCTAGCACAGATGCAGCAGAGGCCTCATCAGTAAGATCCCCCGCAGTTGCCGCCAGCTCTGTGATCTCATAGCGGCTGGCTTTGCCATCAAATTCCGCACGGTTCTGGAGGTTCCAGGTATCATTATTATTATCTAATGCGAGACGTGACAACAGTGAGTTATCTCCACCATCAATAATATCGTTGCCTGCACCGCCTCGAATGGTATCTCCACCTTGACCAGCGTCAATAATATCGTCACCAGCCCCTGCGTCGATCCAATCCCGGTAGGTGTTGGGTTGAGTCGCCTCAACCCCTACATTGAAGCCAACAGACCATACATGATCTTGATCGCTTACCAATCTATAGCTACCGTCAGCAATAGATGCTGCCGTGATAGTCAGCCCTTCCCCACTGGCAACATTTTGCCAATCACTGCCGTCCCCATTAACATCATGTTCAAGTGTGACATCACTCCAACGGATCCTTCCTCCCTCTTCATCAAACTGGAACGTGAGTGTGCTGCCAGCAGCAAAATCACCTGCAACAATAATATGCTCTGATGTTTCCCCACCAAACTCAACATTGACCCAACTCTCTCCACTGGGCAAATTCTCATCCAGCACGGCCATCGCATCTGCATCCAGTACATCATTCAGAATACCGCCATAAATGTAGTTCTGGGCCCAACTGCTGGCATCATTGGAGGCATCAAAACGTGGTGCTAAGGTAATGTGCTGATCGTCAAAGCTTAGATTTTCAATGCTATAGAGGTCTTCTGTAATATCCCCTCGAGTCACATGAATCGTGGTTGAGCCATCTGCTTCAGTGGTTGTTGAGTAACTGTATGAGCTGGCAAGCCCTTCAAAACGGACCGTATCATTGCCTGCACCACCATAATAGGTGTCTGCACCTCCTCGTCCCTCAAAATGGTCATCACCCGAGAAGTCATAAAGAGGTGCGTTACTGTCGAGTGCCGCCTGCACAGCAGGCGTTAGACCCATCACATCACTGAAATCGCTGCCTTCGATATTGACGTTATTGATTGAAACCGCCTGCCACTCACCGTTAACCTCACCCCACTCCCAATTTAGCCAGACACTAGAGGTGAGGCGCATCTCACTCCAGTCACCAAAACGGATCACGTCAATATTGGTGAGTGTATCGGTACCTTCATTGCCCTCATTATCGACAACGGTAACGGTGCCATCCGCCTTGGTGATGGTGAAGTTATCACGGATGCCGTCATAGACGGCACGGTCCTCGAGGGTCGAGCTATCCTGGTATCCAGTGGTATTGAGCTTGGTGAGCAGTGAACTACCGCCACCATCAATGGTGTCATCTCCTGCCCCACCCTTGATTTCGTCACCACCGTCACCTGCGAGGATCGTATCATCTCCTGCGCCCGCCTCAATTCTGTCACGGGCTGTATAGAGATCTGTATTGTCAGGGTCTTCTGCCTCGTAGTCTGCTGCCAGCTGATCGGCGTCTATGGTGTCCGCTGAGGGCGTTCCGTAGATATTATTCTGCGCCCAATCACTATCATCGTGACTCGCATCAAAACTGACGGAAAACTCCTGTGAACCGTCCCAAAATTGAATACGTTCCACATTTGAGATGATGTCCACCCCTTGGTGCTGTTGCCAGCTCTGCAGTCCCGCCTCATCACGGGTATCAATCACAGCCATAGCATCTTCCGCATAGCCAGAAACAGCGACCGCAGACGCCATATCATCAGCGGCAATATCTGCTGATGCGGTGAATGTCGCGGTGTAGACCGAGCTATCACTGCCATCAACTGCGAGGTCTGTAATCGCTCCAACCGCTGAACTCAGATCAGCCAGCGCTAATGCCGTTGGTGCAGACGCAAAGTTCAAGGTTACGGTGGTTGCTTCAGTATTTGACAGAGAACCAACCCCAAATGTAACTGAGAGAGCGGATGCAATTGTAAAATCACTCTGATTGGCATCATAGGAGACAGTGTCACGACCTGAACCGCCATCAATCGTGTCATTACCCGCGCCCCCCTGGATTGTGTCTTCTCCCGCACCCGCATTGATGACATCGTCACCATCTTCACCATTAATCCAGTCATTTGACTGGGTTGCAGAGTTTTCAGTGGCGAGGCTATCCGCATCAATGGTGTCATCATTTCCTGTACCATTAATATAGTTCTGCCAGTCGTTACCATAGAAAGTGATCTCTTCAAACGAGGTGGAGCCAAAGGTCTGGGTACCATCCGATGCAACCACTGCGATTGACTCAATATTGTAGATCCCGATATTGTTTCCGTTCACAGAGAGACTAATGCCATCTGAACCAGATGGAGTGACCGTTGCAACATCGACAGATTCACCGCTAAGAGTCGCCATCAAGGTACCGCCATCCAGTGTCACCGCACTGTACTCGCTCCCCAAGTTGATTGTCAGGGTGTCGCTCCCGCCCTGACCATTGATCTCACCCAGTGTAGAGAGCTGCGTAGGCGTCACCACAAAACTGTCATCCCATGGCGTTCCCTGCATTCCCCACTCATTGGCATCATAACTATCTGCGACAAGCTGAATGGTCTGATAACCCGCTTTTATCTCCTCGACATTGGTGAGCGTGGCGGTCTCCAAGATGGTTGAACCATCCGATGCCATGCGGTGAAGCGAAAAGCCTGCCACAGCCTGCTCAACCTGATAGATATCAACACTACCTTGAGTCCCTGTTGTCGCATCAAAGCCTTCTGTTGCAATATGGAGTACACCATTATCATCGGCCTGGGGCCAACCGACATAGCCCTCCACTGGCACAATAAGGGTATCCCAACCCGCATCACCGTCAATGGTGTCCGTGCCCGCATCCCAGTGGATCAAGTCATCACCTGCGCCTGCCGCTATGGTGTCGTTGCCATCCGTGCCGGTAATCCAGTCATCATTTTCGGTTCCTGTGGTCTCAACCGGGGTAATATCAATTAGACTATTGGCACCATTACTCCAGTCGCCAACGCTCCAACCCAATTGAGCCGCCGCCAGTGGGGTTCCAGTTGCATCCAGAAGTACGCCGGTTGGAATGGAAAGTTGAATCTTCGTGCCGGTATAATCGGGAATCCAGTAATGACCACCATCCGCATTCTCACCATTGGTAGGAATCGTGAGAATATCATTGGAGATTTCAAGCAGGTCTACGCTAAGGGTGACTTGAGTTGAATCCCAATCCGTAATTGCACTGATGGTGATTTCACCCGTTGCTGCCAGCTGTGTACCTGATTCAGTCAGCAGGACATTAAGTTCACCATTTCCAATGGTATTTCCAGAAGGTGTTTCACCTGTTCCCGTTCCATCATCCTCTGTATCAGACATATAGAGGCCGACAATATTCCCATCAGCGCTCATGGCAAGGCGACCGCTCTCTGTCATTACTGTACTGTTTTCCATCCAACTTAGGGTTACGCTATTATCTGTACCTACAGTAATTGTGCCCTCTTCTGTTATCGGGTCTCCATTGTCATCAAAATAGTATCCGATATAACTGTCCGGCAGGCCGTCACCTGTACTATCAAACAGATCAGTCTGCTCTGCCTGTCCATTAATGGTTTCTACAACTGAGGCCACATAGGTTGAACCTGTTGGAGTTGTTGTCGGTGTTGCTGTTTCAAAATCGAGAAACTCCTCTGTTGCTGAGGCTGTATCTGCAGATATCCCGTCAACATCAATCGATGGCCCCGTCTGCGTGCCACCACCATCCGTTACCAATGCCCCACCATCTAGATCATGGGTGGAACCATCTGCTGTGGTGATACTGTTGGTGCCACCATCTGTTGATGATTCGAGGCCAACCAAAAAGCTGCTTGAATCTACCACCCCATCCACTACCAGGGTAACCTCAAGCACTTTTCCACCTACATCAATGATTGGGTTGCCAGTGTCAAAATTAGCTGTGAGTGCAATCTTGCCATTACCGCTCGTACTGTCCGTATCGAACATATTAGGCACAATATTTGACCAGACATCTTTATTCAGTGCCCCAAATGTAGTGCTTTCTATCGCCGCATCGCTCACCGAACTGTAGCTGTATGCTAAATCGATTAATGCACCGGTAATTGCAGAACCCGCTATATCTGCAGCGGAAAAATGCATATCGAACGTGACTAATGTACTTCCTGATACGGACGTACTGTCATAATTTAGGTTATTGATCTCAACAAAGTCATTGTCACCTGCTGAACTCGTCTCCTCCGTAGGCATATAGAACCCAACGATGTCACCCGTGCTGCTCAATGCAAGGCGACCGCTCTCTGTCATTACTGTACTGTTTTCCATCCAACTTAGGGTTACGCTATTATCTGTACCTACAGTAATTGTGCCCTCTTCTGTTATCGGGTCTCCATTGTCATCAAGATAGTATCCGATATAACTGTCCGGCAGGCCGTCACCTGTACTATCAAACAGATCAGTCTGCTCTGCCTGTCCATTAATGGTTTCTACAACTGAGGCCACATAGGTTGAACCTGTTGGAGTTGTTGTCGGTGTTGCTGTTTCAAAATCGAGAAACTCCTCTGTTGCTGAGGCTGTATCTGCAGATATCCCGTCAACATCAATCGATGGCCCCGTCTGCGTGCCACCACCATCCGTTACCAATGCCCCACCATCTAGATCATGGGTGGAACCATCTGCTGTGGTGATACTGTTGGTGCCACCATCTGTTGATGATTCGAGGCCAACCAAAAAGCTGCTTGAATCTACCACCCCATCCACTACCAGGGTAACCTCAAGCACTTTTCCACCTACATCAATGATTGGGTTGCCAGTGTCAAAATTAGCTGTGAGTGCAATCTTGCCATTACCGCTCGTACTGTCCGTATCGAACATATTAGGCACAATATTTGACCAGACATCTTTATTCAGTGCCCCAAATGTAGTGCTTTCTATCGCCGCATCGCTCACCGAACTGTAGCTGTATGCTAAATCGATTAATGCACCGGTAATTGCAGAACCCGCTATATCTGCAGCGGAAAAATGCATATCGAACGTGACTAATGTACTTCCTGACACGGACGTACTATCGTAATCCAGACCATTAATTTCAATAAAGTTTGACATCACTAAACTCCTAATAATTCTTGCATTTCAGCACACAAAGATTGTTTCGCTATTCGATCGGCATTTGGTACTTGTAACTATGTCATTGACGTTGACTCCCACGACCCATCAACATCACCGCGCAGCACACCAACTAACTCAATGGGGATGGCCGTATCTGCAGGTATATTATGCGACATCATCCCCCCAATGGTTCCGGGGGAGAGGTGATCGGTTACGGTATGGTCTGACCTGACAAAATCCCAATGTGCATGTCCGGTTGTGGATAACCCAACCACATGCTTGAGCACGCCAATTGCATCACTCAAGCCCACCTCACCATCCGTATCAAAGTCTGCCGCCAGACTCTGAAAAGGTGAAACCTGGCCAGAATCATTAATGGGCAACCCAACTACCATTTTCAGAATAGAGATCGCATCCTGTAAGTCAACAGCCGCATCGGCATCAGCCTGTTCAGCATTATCTAATGTCCAGCCAGGTTGTAGACTGAGGGTTGTTGCTCCTGTCTCTGGTGTAAAGTCGGCCCGACCATCTGTTCCAGACATTTTTCCACCACCAAAGCTGACGCCTTCAAGATCTGTCATCCCCTTCCAGCTCTTGATATGAACGGAAACTCCTGTATTTGTACCTGCACCACCCGATCCTGTAGCGCTATATGCCACCAAACCAGAGGCAGCATCAGGCATACTGACTCCCCCATGTTCAAAGCTTACACCCGTTGGCATATAAAATGTTACACCAGGATATTCAGTAAAGGTGTGCGTGTGTGAACCCGTTGCATTAGACACAGCATTCGCCTCTGACTCTGATAGAAAGAGTGGATAATAGTACCCCTCCCCCTGTGAACCATTCCCCATTACATAATATGCACTGGGTTCGTTCGCACTTCCAGAATCATCATCCAGATCAGGAAAGTCAAAGTCTGTAATATTACCTGAATTGTCACGCTGGACTGTCCCGGAGAAGATATCTTCCTCATCATCAGAAGTCGTGATCATGGCCATCATGGAGAGGGGTTTATCACTATTCGTCGTATCAAACTCAATATCCGTAATCTCACCTGTAGCTGTGTAGGTTTGCGACCCTTCCACTTCTGTTAATGCAAAGGTGTCTGGGTGACCATCGCCATCTGGGCTTGATGTCCCATCCAAATTTTGATTATCAAACAGCTCTACTGTGGTCTCTGAGGTGAGGGTAACTTGATTATTTGATGCATCTGTTTCAGTCCAGGAGTCATTATAAACCACGGTTGCAATCTTTCCGTTACTAGCATCACGGGGTTGCCAAGTGATCGAGACATCAGCACCATGGTCATCGACGACTGTCAGTGGACGACCATCAGTATCCCAGTTACTGAGTTGGACATGCTCAATAGCATTGGCTGTCCAGGTGTCGCCGACCCAAGTCAGCCGGTACTCCTCTGTATAGCTTTCTGTATCCCCCCCCGGCAAGATCCAGCTCTCTTCGTAGACAGCTCGATCCAAAACAGTGTCATTGTCATCATCGTAGAGTGTGACTGTTTCATCGTTTGACAGGGTAATCCGTTGAAAATAATCTGATCCTGCACCACCCGGAGTACTGTTCGCGGCATTCAGCATAAAGCCTGTTACGCCGTTAGTTGCATGTTGTGTTGCTGTACCACTCAACAGCATGTCATCGAAGTCTGATGCGACGGCCTGTAGTGTAATTGTGGAGCCCAGCGCTACCGCTTTGAGCGTATCACTCATCGCACCTCCGCCACTTCCCTCTGTCGCGATGACCTGATCTCCCAGATCAAACACTCCACTACTGTCACTATCCACCATCTCTACCAAGATCTGAATTGAACTGCCACCCTCTTCGTCTTCTTCAGTAAAGCTAAACGTCCCCATTACGCCACCTGCAGCAGCATTTGAATCCCAGGTGATTGCTTCTGGCTGATTATCAATAAGAATAGAGGAAGGCAGAACTTCTCCCTCATCAAAACCTAGCTCGAAAGTCTCTTGCCAAGCGGCGCTCCAACTATAACCCGCATCTGTTGGAGTCCAGCCTGTAATAACAAAATGGTCAGTATAGCTTTGTGGATCACCGCTCGCATCGACCCAATTTTCTTCGATTTCAAATCGATCCGGAATACCATCTCCCCGCTCATCAAACAGTCTCAACTCATCATCTGAATCCAGTGTTTCGGTATAGAGTTGATGATCTTCTGCGATCAGCTCTACCGTCCGTATCTCGGTAGTCGTGTTATTATTGGAGTCAGTCAGAGCGTAGGTTACTTGCCACTGACCATTTTCACCACTCCAGTCATCTGAAGCTGCACTCATATCATTTTCATCTCTGACCGCAATGTAGACATGGGAGAGAAGCTCTTCCAAAACCTCTTTTCTGGTAGGGTCTTCACTGAAAGAACTGAGATCAAGAACCAACGTCAGGTCACCCCCTGACTTCCCATCCTCAGTCCCCACCACTGCAACTGGCACAGCCGTCGAAGTACCACTATTTGCAGGGCTGCCTGAGCTGGCTATCAGGTCACCTGAACTATTGTATTGGTCTGAACCATTATAGGTCGCATCCGCGACATAACTGAAAGTTCCATTACCACCACTTGAGAAAACACCACTGTAGGTCGATAGCCCCAACCTGATACCTGAACTCAGCTGATCATCCTGAGCTGTCACTGCTACTGTTAGCGTCAAACTATCCGTTAAATCAATCGCATTGCCTAAATCGATCGTTGTTGAATCTCCATTCAGCAGTTTGACCTGTTTGACTTGTTTATCCGTATCAAGTTCGACATTAGCGCCATTACCATTATAGGCAATCCGTCGCCCGCTGTTATTTTCAACTTCATCAACAGCCCGTACAGTATCTGACAATTGTAGCTCAAACATTATTTATACCTATAAAATCAATCACTAAAAAAACCGAAGAGAAAATCACAAGCGCGCACGCTCTCTCTGGCAGCTATCTGATGCATCTAAGTATAGTCCACTATCTACTCAACGAAAATAGAAATTTACTGGCAACTATTCAGCTCACCCTGAAATCCGCCATTTCGGCGGATTTCAGGGTGAGCTGAACAGCTACTATTTAATTCTTTAACTTTTTTCGTAACTTCTGAATAATTCCTTATCCACATTAGACATCATTAATACCTTGAAATTCCAAGGCAGTTGTTAAAAATGTAAAAGGGTTATTTTTAAAGCAAAAACCTACTGTACAAGACTTTAAGGAACCCCTGAATAAGTCATGTGTAATTGCCTAACGCCCATAGCGCCCATAGCGCCCAATATCTTCGTTGCTCGACCTCGTTCCTCGGTTGCTCGACCTCGTTCCTCGGTTGCTCGACCTCGTTCCTCGGTTGAAAACCTTGCTAATAGCCTGCTACAAGGTGAATGTGCTTGCGCAAGAGAAGGTACCCTAGGGTGCGCCTTGATCTTGGGCGCTATGGACGTAATTCAAATTACCCAGACTTGTTCAGAGGTTCCTTTAAACAGCAACCTCTTTATTTTTCTTTTCTCTTTTCTGTTGCTCCGTATCACTCTCTTCTTCAAAAAGAGGCTGACGCTGGCTAGGCGATATTAACAGCCCATTCACTTTCATAAGAATGGCCTCACTCTCTCTACCTGCCAACTTTTCGAGACGAATAGTTGACAACAGATATTCATATTGAGCTGCCGAAAGTTGCTGTATTGCGTCACTCTCCTGTTGACGCGCATTGAGCCAGTCAATCGTGGTGCGTGTACCTGCAGTGATCCCTTTACGGGTAGACTGGACGAGTTGGCGAGCTGAGCGAACTACTTGTTTGAGCGCACTAATTCTTGCTGTGGTCTCTTTAACACTTTGAAACTGCTTGCGAACCTCAAGCTGGAGCTGGTACAGTGTCTGTTGCTGCTGCGCCTGTGCCCGTTGCAACAATGAGGCCGTCTCTCGAATACGGGAACTGATTCCCCCACCATCATATAATGGCAAGTTGAACTGCAGCCCAATCTTCGCTGTATCATATTGAGAACCCACCGTATTTACACTGTCGCTCTCACTATAGGAGTGCTGCAGGAAGAGGTCTAGCTTGGGATAACGCTCACCTTTCACCTCTTCGAACTGCTGCTGAGCTACTTCAACTGCTGATTTCGCTACCTGCAGCCGTGAACTGGTTGACTCGACCAACTGCATGAGCTGCTCTAATGATTGTTTAGGAGTCAATGGAATAAGCGCAGTCGTATCCAGTATTTTCAAAATCTCAACCGGCTGACCTGCAAGTACCGATAATTCAGTACGTGCATAGCGAGACTGTTGCTGTGCCTGCAATCTCTGCACTGTGACCATATCAAGGCGCGCCTGCGCCTCATCAATATCGGTACGGGTCCCCTGCCCCAGTTCATAGGAGCGGGTTGCGGCCTCTAACTGAGCCCGGTTGGAGTGCTCTTGTGACTGGAGTTGCTCGATCACATCATCGGCCATTAATACTGAAAAGTAACTGGTGATCACACGCTCCAGAAGCTCTCCCTTCTGTAGTACAAGCGTAGCTTCAACTTCACGCTGCTGAGCCTCTGCCCGCTGGAGACGTGCCCATCCTGGCTTATTAAAAAGTGACTGCGTCAGATTAAGAGTCAGGCTTTCACTATCGTAGTGCCGTTGTTGAAGCGTAACACCCGACTGCTCCTGATCTTGTTGCACACGGCTATGTGAACCACTCAAGGTGAGACTGGGTCGTAGTTGTGCCTCCGCCTGCGGCAGTGACTCTCTTCCAGCCATGGCTTCTGCTTGAGATACTTGCCAGAGAGGGTCATTTTGCAGCGCCAGTTGATAGATCTGCATCAGGTCCATAGAGGCGGCCGGCATGGTGATCAACATCAGCGTGATAATGCTGTAATACTTAAACGGTACTTTTTGATTCTGCTTCACTATTTTACCCACTAACTTCATAATTTATTGAAGGAGCCTACTCTTCTGTCATCGATTGAGCTACCCGCCGCAACAGCGGGTGAAGCAGATAGGTCAGCAGGGAGCGCTCTCCGGTCTTGATTACCACTTCTGCTGGCATTCCGGGCACAATTTTTCGGTGCCCCAACCGCTCCATCCCTTCCGGGGTGATTTCTAGGCGCGCTAAATAATAGCTCATACGGGTTTCGGGGTCTGTCAACAGATCTTGTGACATGGACTTAAGCCGTCCATCCACTACCAATTGAGGTGAGTGCGCAAAGGCAGAGAAGCGTATATCTGCCATCATCCCCAGCTGTACCCGATCTGAAAGATGGGGTGGTATTTGCGCCTCTAACAATAAATGGGCCTCATTAGGGACAATATCCATCAGCTTTTCTGCTGGCTGCACTACAGCCCCTACGGTCTGTATCGCCAAGCCAACAACCTGGCCAGTGGCCGGAGCCCGAAGATCCATTCTACCCAGCTCTTCTTTTGCTGCAGCCAACTTTTCTGCATCTGCCTGTACTTCCCGCCGAACTTCGGCTAGCTGTCCTTCCACCTCTTTACGATACTCCTGCTGTCGCAAATTCGCCTTCTGAGCCAACTCATCAATCATTCGTTTCGTCTGTTCCAGGCGCGCCCTGCTATCGGCAATACTGGCACTCAGGTCGGCCTCTCCCCTCTCTAATTCACTCTTTTTGCTGCGTGCCACATAACCCTCTTTCACCAGATCAGTAATCCCCTCCAACTCTTGTCGAAGCAGCTGTAGCTGAAGGCCACGTTGAATCAGTACATTTTTCAACCCTTCAATCGAGGCCTCTTGCCCCGCAACTTCCGTCTTAATCGATGCCAGTGTTGCGTTTAGCGCTTCTCTGCGGGAGTGGAACAGCTGCCGCTGTGTGGTAATCTGCTGCTGCACCAGTAGCTGATCCATGACCACATTGAGGTCGGGGTGAAATTCTATCTCTGTTGCATCTTGCTGCTCTGCCAACAAGCGCCCTTCCATCGCTCGTACACCATAATAGTGCTGCCGTACGGACTCAAATTTAGCACGGGCATTGGCTGGCTCCAGGGTTACCAATATCTGTCCTTCGACCACCTGATCACCTTCCCGAACATAAACTTCACGGACAATCCCTCCGCTGAGGTGCTGGATACTTTTGCGCTTGGTGTCGATCGATACCACGCCTTGTGTCGGCACACCTTCGTCCAGGGGTGCGTAGGCTGCCCACAACAGAAACCCTCCAAGCCCAATCAGTAATAATATAATGCCGCTACGCATAATTCTGCGGGTATCTGCCATTGCGGCCTGAACGATATCCTGCTCAGTAAGTGCTGTTTGTGGTTGCTGCAATTGATTCATGGTGACTTATTTCTCTTTGTGCAAGACCGGGCGCTGCTGAATTGAGTGAATTTTTCCATTTTCAAGAGTTAATAGCTGATCTGTGACACTGATAATACTCTTTCTATGGGTCACCAGAATGACCGTTCGATGCTGCTGCTTGAGTTGCTGTATGGCCTGAACCAATGCGACCTCTCCTGCCTCATCCAGGTTTGCATTGGGTTCATCCAGTACGACGATTGGCGGCATCCCATAGAGTGCTCTCGCCAAGGCAATTCTCTGACGTTGGCCTGCAGAGAGGATACCTCCCGACTCACCTACCACCATATCGTATCCGTGCGGAAAACGGAGCACCATCTCGTGAACGCCCGCTAGTTTTGCTGCCTGTATCACTTGCTCTGAATCTACTTCTCCAAAGCGGGCGATATTCTGTGCAATACTTCCATTCATCAATTCAACATCCTGAGGCAGGTAGCCAAGCTGGTGACCCAGTTCAATTCGGTCCCACGCTTCCACCGGGGTGCCATCAAGCTGTACACGCCCCTGAACATGAGGCCATAACCCTAAGATAGAACGTACCAGTGTACTCTTGCCTGAGCCTGACGGACCGACTACTGCCATTACGGTACCTGGCTGAACATGCAGGGAGAGCTGATACAGAATAGGTTCCTCTCGATTGGCTGCTGTTGCTGTTAGGTCAATCAATTCAATATCACCATTGAGTGGCTGATCGACTCCTGCCTCCGGCTCTACTGCATAATTTTCAAGGAGCTGTTGAAGCCGTGTATGTGAGGTTCTTGCCGTCACAAACCCTTTCCATGCATTAACAATCATATCAATCGGTTGCAATGCACGGGTCATCAACACATTGCTGGCAATCATGGCTCCCGGGGTCAGCTCTCCATGGATCACTAACCATGCGCCCGCACCCAACGCTATAGATTGTTTACTGTGACGCAAGAATTTACTGAGCGCTCCCATATTACGCCCTAAGCGATCCACTTTGCCCTGCACCAGAAACTGCTGCATATAGCGCTGCCACCAGCTCTGCTGAAGTGCTCCAAACATACCTAGCACCTCAATCGACTCCGCATTTCGAAACTTGCCTTGCTGATCATTGCTGACAGCAGTCCAACTGTGTTGTACATTTTGCATCGGTTTGGCACTCAGCCGGTGGCTCAACCAGGCAACCAGCCCCATCACACAGCCGAATATAACCCCTAAATAACCTAGTAGCGGATGTAGCAGATAGAGTACGCCAATATAGATCGGCAGCCAGGGAAGGTCAAAAAATGCAAAAACACCATTACCGGTTAAAAATTGCCTAATATTGGTAAGATCTGTAATCGGCTGAGAAGGGTTGGGTTGCGGCTGGTCCAGCTGAGCTTGAAAACCGGATTGAAAAAGCCTCTGGTTAACCCCTTGATCCATACGGATTCCAATACGTACCAATAGTCTGGAGCGCCCCCACTCCGAAAATGCTACCACCGACAACAGAAAGACCAAGATAATTGTTGACGAAACAAGCGTTAGTAAGTTTTGACTCACCAGTACCCGATCAAAAACCTGAAGCATGTAGAGACTAGGGGCCAACATCAGTAGATTGACCACAAAACTGAATAGCGCCACCACCAAAAGCTCTCTCTTCATATAGCTGAAGATGCCGAAAATTGAGCTATTCCCCTGTTTCATACCTCTTCCCCCCCTTCCAACTGCTGCTTACGTTGTGCTGCAGCAGTCTCCAGGGCTTTCTTTGCCGCTCCCAAAACCTGGTCACGTGGACCACAAATCTGCATTTCACCTTCTCGAATAATCATCAACTGATCTGCCACAGACAATAGAGAGGTTCGGTGGGTAATCACTATAATGGTTGCCCCGCGCGCCTTAAGCTGCTGCAGCGTTTGCTGCAGCGCCTCTTCTCCGGCCTGATCCAGGCTGGAATTAGGTTCATCAAGCACGATATATTGGGGGTTAGCGTAAAGAGCCCGGGCCAGAGCAACACGCTGCCTCTGTCCTCCAGAGAGGACCGCCCCCCCAACTCCGATTTCGGTTTCATACCCAGCTGCAAGTGAGTCTATGATTGAGGTTAACCCAACCAGTCGTGCGACCCGCTCTAGCTGTTCTGGGTCTGGAGTCCCAAAACGGGCAATATTCTCTGCCAATGTACCCTCAAACAGATCTACATCCTGCGACAAGTACCCAACATACTGCCCCAGCTCCTGTTTATTCCATCTATAGATATCCACCCCATCTAACCGCACCTTTCCTGTGGTTGCCGCCCAGAGACCTACCAGTAGCCGAACCAGTGTTGTCTTGCCCGACCCTGACGGCCCCATGACCGCAAGCAACTGACCCGGCTGGAGTGAAAATTGAACACCCCGCAGTAGTACTTGTTGACTGCCCGGAGCCACGACACTGAGGTTATCGACACTCAATTTCCCTTCAGGCGGAGGAAGCGGCATGCCGGCTTCCTGTTGAGGGTAACCTTGTAAGAACTGATCCAGTCGACTATAGGCATCTCTTGCCTGCACCACTTGTCGCCACTGGCTGATCAACAGTGCCATCGGTGCTAATGCTCTGGCACCCAATATCGACGCTACGATCATCATCCCACCCATCGGGTCAATATCTTGCTCTAGCGTTAACCAACAGCCTAACCCCAGCAGTAGTGACCCTTGCATGGTCTGAATAAATTTCGAACCTGCCGCACCTAAACCCGCATAGTCAGATGCCATCGCCTGCTGTTGCAAGAACTGTTGCTGCGTCTGGTTCCAGTGCTGAAAGACTCGATGAAACATGCCCATCGAGTCGATCACCTGTGCATTTTTCATGACACTGTTGGCATAGTGCAGAGATTGTTGTGAGAGCTGAGTTGCTTCACTCAATGGCGCATGGGTACCACGCTCTGTAATTCCTCCCATTACTACCAGTACAAGCGCACCAAACAGCGCCGCCATACCTAATAATGGGTCAATCAAATAGACCAGAATCAGAAACATTACTGAGAAAGGGGCATCAAAAAGAGCCACCATTCCCGGAGAGGAGAGAAAAGAACGTACAGTACGCAGATCCGTCAAGGGCTGTGATGAGAGTCCTTCTCCTTTACGCAGGCGCTCTTGAAAGGTGGCTTCAAACAGACGCGGCGCGAGTTTAACATCAAGGATAATACCCGCTTGATGCAGCATTGCCGAACGTAACCAACCCAGTGCTTCCATCAACAGGTAGGCACCCAAAACCAGAATTGTCAACATCAATAGGGTTGTCTCGCTTCGGCTATAGACAACACGATCATAGACCTCCAGCATATAAACAGTAGGTGCCAATATCAGTAAATTAGTCACAATCCCCAGCAACAATACCTGTCTCAGGGGTTTTCTGATGACCGCACGCACCTGAGAGAGCTCATTAGGTACCTCAATAACACTCATTCATGTACCTTTTGATCTATTACAATAAAATTTTCCTGGCAAAAAAAGCAAGTCAGCTCTGGGAACTGACCTACTTTTGCAGCAGCTGGAAACAGGGGCAATGACCAATAAGTAGGCCAATATACCTAGATGACTGTCCGAGAATAGAGAGCCTACTGCGGAAAAGCTGATTTGAGACATATATCCCCCTCTTTTTCGTTAAATAGAGGAACTATTTGCCTCAAATGATGGCAAAACCTGTCTCAAATCAGCTTCTCCTCGCTACGACTTCTATTCTCGAACAGCCATTACCTAGCATCAATGGGCCGTGTCTTCAACCACTGGCTCAGAGGGCTCTGTCTTTTTCAATACACCTTGCTCAACCATTTTATTGATCACCTTGGAAAGTTGATCATAGGTGCGCAGCATCCCTTGAACGGATGTAGAAACAGAAGCTACTGGCGAAACATTAAATTTACCTTCCTCTTTTGCCGGACTCATGGTCACCAAATCGTAACGAACTACACCATCCACCATAGTGATGTTGGCAACACCATCTGCATAGATACTTCTACTCATCGAACACTCCTAAGAAAATATAGATTAAAATTCCCAAACTGCCCCTACAGAGAGAAAGCCATAGGGGTCTGTAAATTTATGATTGACGCGCGCATTATACAGAAGTGGGCGATCACCCAGTAGAAAATTACTATAGGCACGTCCATGTAGGTAGAGGGTAAGATCACGCTGCGGTTTTACAAAAACCCAACCATCCAGCTGGTGGTTGGTGGTTTGATCTTCAACCGCTAGGGAGACCTTACCAACCGTTGACTGATACCCATCACGTGAAATGGTGTAGAAGGTGTACTGTGCCGCAAAAGATAGATCCTCATAAGCATCCCAGTCTGCTCCAGCGGTTATCAAAAAATGATTCTCTTCCCACGGCTCAAGCTGCGGCACTTGATCCATAATCACAGAGCTATCCACTAACCCAAACGCTGCTACCAAAGGGTTATCCAATAGTGTTAGTAGACTTGAGTTGACATTATAGTTTGTTTCAACATCTACACGCCGCAACTCACCACCCAATGTAAAACGGAGTTGATCAGTTGGATAAGTTGCAATGTCAAAACCTATCCCCACACCTGCATCTTTTGGCGTCGCACTGACGAGGTAGTCTGTATCTATTGTATCGAGCCCTATTAACGAAAGCGGGTAATTTCCATCAGGAATCCTATTCCCTGTAGCCTTAACGGACCCATTTCCAAGGTCAGTAATAGACTGCGCCCACTCAATGACACCATTAGTAGTTTTCGTGACCGCAACTGTGTCCCCACCTGACTCAACCAAGAAATCCGAATTACTATCAGAAAACTGCATTTTTCTCAGATGACCACCACCAAGCGTTTTGTGGTCACGAAAAGTGAGGTGCCACGCAAACTCAAAGCCTTCTCCAACATAAAAAAGATGCTGTAGCGTTACCTCTGTACCTCGATAGCTGCTTTTCAATACTTTAGGCTCAGTCAATCGCCATGCTTCATCTTCAAACTGCGAATAGTTTGCCTGCACATTCCATCGGTCTGTAAATGCTAATTTACCACCCAAACTCGCCCCGGCACTATAGTTAATTCCAGAGCTGCTACTGCCATATCCAAAAACATTAAAAGAGTCATCCACATAGTCGAGCTGCCCCCACACCTCACCTTCTCCTGCACCATACATCGACACCAGATGACGGTTAAGTTCTGGCCCTCCCTGCACGGCCAATAATTCGGTTGATATAAAAAGAGCAGGTATCAGTAAAAAAGCTTTCATTATTAACTATAGATTAAATCGCCCCCACGGTCTGTAATGCCGCCGTTGTTGTTGCCAACTGGTAGAGTATCTGACTGATATCTTTCAGGCTTGCCATAAAGTTGGTGGGTTTCACATCCAGTGGCACAACAACGGTGTCACCAGGGCGAATCTCTTCATCATGC
>Ga0233436_1000306_pt1 | contig 58297 bp, 64 predicted proteins | sample SI_122_August201_2_FD_182723 | JGI IMG/M metagenome (GOLD analysis project Ga0233436, IMG submission 182723) | Seawater microbial communities from Saanich Inlet, British Columbia, Canada - SI_122_August2016_150_MG | ecosystem: Environmental > Aquatic > Marine > Inlet | place: Canada: British... | reverse complement strand
GACGTGAAAGGTGAGTGGTTACAAATTAAAATTCCCTACCAGGTATTTTTAAAAAGTTATAGCATTGAAGTACCTCCTTCTTCTCGCTCCAATGGATTTCCCAAAGAATTCATTGTTGCAGGGTCAAATGACGGAGATAACTGGGAAGCGTTACATACAAAAACGATGCCTTCTGAGTTCAAAAGCACCAAACAGCAATTCGAATTTGTGTACCCTAAGAAATTTTCGCATTTTCGTTTAATCATTACCAAATTACAAGGACCTTTGGAAAAAGTACAAATTAGCAATTGGAGTTTATTTGGAAATACGGTACTTATTTCGAAGCAAGAAGAGAATCAAGAGTCGTTTGTCTCATTGGGTAGGTGTTTAGATTGTACACGTAGTTCAGACAACTCTTCTATAGATAATTATGCGCCATATGTAGAAGGATTTGATAACTATACCTATACTTCTGAACTTAGACAAAAAACCCATTTACCCGAATCCGATAATAAACTCGACGAATCAGAAAAAAAAAGTATGTATAACCGATACGCAAAGGCAGTAGAAGAAGAACAAATAAATCCACTGCAGATGAAAGCCGCACAATACGAAGAAAATGTGAAAGAAATTACTACAAATCATCAAGAATTATCAAACACATTGAATTCCATTACCAATGCGAATCAAACTGGACTTTTAGATGAATTAAAAAAAGATCCATCATACAAGAATTCTATGAAAATGCGCGGTCAAGATAACATCGAAGATGCTAGGTTAAAGGATATTGAACAAATGATCAATACAAACAATGAAATATATGTTTTAGGTGGTATTGCAACCGCCACATTATTAGTGTTTTCAGGTATGATTTGGATGAAACAATAATTATGTTTAACGACTTTTCATATATGATATATAATATTTTCATAATATATATCATGTCTACTACAGAAACACCTCCCAAAGTGGATTTACAAAGTTTTTTCAATTTGCAAAAAAGATATTTACATGGGAGTTTACAAAAAAGCGATGATAAAGAGTTGAATAAACAAATCGCCGAACTTCAAGCTGAGTTGGATACAATGAACAATGTGTATAATGATACCAACATAACCAATTCTGACTTATTAACGAAGCAACAGCAAGTCCATCGTATTTTGGACGAAGAAAAGAAACGTCTCGAAACCCAAAAATCGGCGATTGAAACAGAATATGTTGTAAAACAACGTGAAACACAATTTAATAACTCTTATCGTTTACGACAACACGAAGTTAACAAAATGCTGGCCGTCGTTGTGGTTGGATTATTTTTGATGATTATATTGATTTTAGTAAATCGTCATTTGAGCTTCATTCCAGATTCAGTTATCACTATTGCTATGATTATCATTATTAGTTTAGTCGGAATTTATAGTTTAAAGCAAATATTCAAGATATTAATGCGAAGTCATATGGATTTCACGCAAATAGCTACAGATGAACCCGAAGAATTAAAGAAACAGTCTGCAGAGATAGATGAATCAGACTTACTTGCCGCGAATGATTCTAAGTATTGCGTTGGACCTGCTTGTTGTCATGAAGGTACGAGTTTTGATAATGAACAATTGCTATGTGTACCTGATGCTGAAGTAGAAGACTCCGAAGAAGTAACTGAATCGTTTCAAAATTTACAACCGTCTATGTGTAATAGTCCGTATGAAGAAGGTAAATATGCGAAAATATAATATGGCTATATTGTAAAATAGATATATTATGGTGTTGTTTTTAGGACCACTCGGAGCAGCAGTGTATGGTGGACTTGCCATTGAAAATGCGGTTCTAGAAAAGAAAAGAAAAAAACGTGTAAAAAGTGTAAATGCAAGACGCAATGCTGAGAGTGAGGTATCTAAAAAATTACAGCCAATCAGAGCTGAACATACGAAAAAGAAGAATATGGTAAATCAACAACGATACCAAAATACCAAGATACAAAAAAAAGCAAATAATGCAATAGTGAATCGTAATAAAAGACAAAGTATACGCAACTCTTACAGAGATAATGTCAATCCTCAATTGCGAAATACACAAACTTCTTTACAAAGTGAAATTGGTGATATAACAGACGAATATACTATTTCTGATACAAAAAATAAGGTTTTGTTGTCTAGTATAGTCGATAGACGTGATGTTATGGAACAAGACAAACTGAATATATTTGGAAAAAAACAACAATTACACGACCAAATAAATAAACAAAACCATAATTTAGAACAAACTTTTCAAGGATTAACACAAAAACACATTAATTTAGACCGTCGACCAACATATGAAGACCATATAAAAATGGAATATTCACTGTCGAATGTGGCACTTTGGTATATGTACTATATTTTATTAGCAGTGTTATATTTTATGTATCGTAAACAAGATAATATGAAACAACCTCGTACAATTGTTATGATGGTTGGATTATTATTGTTTCCATATTGGATGGTTATTTTAGAAGTGATTATGAATAATATACTCACTATGCAAGTATATGCAAAACGATTTGCTGAAACATTATCTAGAATACCCGAGGCTTCAAATAAATTATTTGAATCCTTATTCTAATTAATGAATAAGGATTCAAATAATTTATCCTAATTATATAAGATAAATTATTCATGCTGGAATGGTTAATAGAAGGATTCAGACGTAAATCTAAACGAAAACCGACACAAAAACGAAAACCGAGACAAAAACGAAAACCGACACAAAAACGAAAACCGACACAAAAACGAAAACCGACACAAAAACGAAAACCGACACAAAAACGAAAACCGACACAAAAACGAAAACCGACACAAAAACAAAAACGAAAACGAAAACGAAAACCGATACTGAAAACGATACTGAAAACGATACTGAAACCGATAATGATACTGAAACCGAAACCAAAAAAACGTGGCCCATCTAAAGAGGTGATTAGCCGAAATATTTGGTTGAAATCTGAACTCCGCAGACTAAAACGTGATTTTGATAATACGACTAACAATATTAATAATATGAATAACGAAATAAGAAACAAACAAAGTAGCATACGCGCAATAGAACGAGAAATCGGTAATTTGAACAAATCCACTAATGACTATAATTATCATTATAATTCAGCGACAAATTTAATAAAACAATACAACGGTGAAATAAAAACACTACAAGCTGAAAAAAAGAAATTAGATACAGAAATCATCAATTTAAATAAAGAAATCGCATCATTAACTGAAATTATAAGCCGGGTTGATAATGGAAGTATTGAACTAGAGTCTGAATTAGATATGTTATTGGAAGAACACAACAAAATCAAAGGAATCTTGTTAGACAATGATGAAAAATATTTTGATTTGTTAACTGTCCAAAATGACCATTTGAATCGAGAATATGATTACTTGAAAAATGATTTGACTAAGGGCGACCAGGCATCTACATTTGTGCAACCCAACATAAAAAACTGGGAACTAGCAAATCACTTTTTAAAAATGTCATATTATGTGTTTGCTCTGTTATTACTATTATTTTTGTATAAATATTTCTCGATGAAAAAACTGTATATTACTAGTATTATTATTTTGTTAGTTGGATTGTACCCATTTTACATTATTCATTTGGAACGTTTTGTGTATGAGAATGTAATGTATATGGGCAAATTCTTAACAGCAACCCCGGTCAAATAAAAATTGAATATTATAGTAGATAAATTACAATATTCAATTTATTCGTTATTTTTTATTATTATTATTTTACATATCATTTTCATCAATTTTTGTTACTTCATTATCGTCGTCATCATTACTAAAATTGATAGAAATACCTTTCCATTTTCCTCGGATATTTTTCTTATAAATTTTATCCATATTGTCTGCTAATTCGCGTGAAGTAGGACATTTTACATTTGCATTATTGGCATACCACTGCTTACAATCTTCATACAAATTACTCTTGTTAAGAGTGCTATCAGCATCTAGCATAATGCGTTCGTCGTAGTATTGACTGAATAAGTCCTGACTCTGTTTGTATTTGTTACTTGCTGCCATCACCATTTCACAATCCTTGACATATCCGTTTGTTTGTAAAACGCGGTCAATCAGCATAGACATAAATACTTCTTTCCATCTATCAAACTTGTTATCAATCTCACAATCCACCGGGAACTGATATGGTTTGGTTGGATCATTATCAACCGGGTTTTCTGTGAAATAAGAGAGAAAGTCCGCAACGCGAATACGGCGCCAAGTGCCACCATCATTACTGTCCACTTCCATCATAACATTACAAGCAATCGCGAAAGTTGCTTGAGGAACGAAGGTAATCATATTCGGCATATAAGGTGCTCTGCAAGATATCGCATCTTTTCCACTGGTAAGTTCCTTCATCTTACCCTCATTAATCTTGTCACCCTTTCTTGGTTCCTGGAAAACGGCATATCGAGCACCTTTCAATGCTGCTTTCTCAGCACTGGTGCCGCCCTCTGCTACGCGGTTACCACATATTAGACCCAAAGGCACATCTACCTTGTAGTCTCCAAGTATCTTCCCCATGAGAGACACTAGAACTGACTTTCCATTGCGTCCCTCGCCGTTATACATGGTAAATGTTTGGTTCACTGAGTTTCCAATCAAAGTTGATGCCAAATGGTCAAACATATACTCATATTCTTCCTGAATGGGGAAGAGCTGATGTAAGAATTCGGTCACTTCATCAACGATTTCTTGTTGTTTCTGGTTATTTTTGTCTAATTTTACATAATTAATATTTGTGCTCATCGACACAAAATCGTCTGGTTTGCCTGGACGAAATACTTTTTCACGAAAGTCCATCACCCCGTTATTGAATCCCATCAAATAAGGGTCTTGGTCTAACTTATCAAAGAAATCTTTTTTGTAGAAAAGATGGCGAGATTCAGTCATGATGTGTTCTTTATCTGCGGTTTTTCCTAAGTGAGCAAATACGTTCATGCATACCTTCGCTTTCACTTTTGCTGCTTCTGCTTCTTTTGATTCTGCCTCTTCAGGTTGATACGTGCTTTCATGTAAATATTCTTGGGCTTTTTGATTAAATAATGAACGCATCGTATTACCAATTTCATTACGTAATGAAGTACCTGAATCACAAATCTCGTATCGATGATTGATGAACCGATACCATAAGGAAGTTTTGCATGCTGCCGCTACATATTCGTCACCCTTCATGGTATGGAGCACATCCGCAAAATCCGCATCACCACAGATACCCGTCTTTTTATTGTTCAAATGACTATTTTGAACCGCGTAATTAATCGCTTGTTCGATTTTCGCATATACAGACTGATTTTGAATCTCTTTATATTCGCTTGGGTTGTCCGTCTTTGCCCAATGACAAATTGACCCAATAGTAAGCCCCCCGTTTGATTGTATTTCAGTTTCGTCCCATTTGTCCATACAATCCATTATTGACGCTGGATAGTGAAATGATGCGGATTGTGAACTAAACTTCAACCAACATATAAGCAGGTCGTGAGAGGTATTTTTTAATGCCCAACATACTCTTATCCACTTATCATAAGAACCATTTCCGTAATACTCTGACGGTAAAATCATTGTCATTTTACAAGCAGTAGTCAGTTCATATTCGTTGTTGGTAAAAGAATCCATCATTTCATTATATACCGAGTCCAACTCTTCTTTACTTTTAAGACTACGTAAATCGCTAATATTCAAACGGAGAGCACTAGAATTCCTCGCGGGGACATTATTTCGCGAGTATTGTGACCTTGTTTTGTTTACAGGTAAATATTTTTCATACGTAGACATAAATGATGTCTTGAGTGGAAACGCAGGCACATTCGGATTGCGAACAGACAAATTTATCCAATCTAATTCGTCCAAATGCGCAGACACATTGCTTATTTCATCACGAATGAACTCATTGTCTGTTTCATCATAACCAATGTCGTAAATATATGAGACAGTATATCTACCGTGATGCGGCTTTCTTGAACCGTACAATTGCCAGTTAGTGGTGCCTTTCATGACCCCTTCGTCGAATACTCCTCCCCACGTATTGATAATCGGAACATCCCATATTTCCGCAATGTTGGATATTAATTGTTCACGCAAATATTTCATTGCGGTTCTATCCATTTTAATGTTGAATAACAAATGAATACCATCTTTGGTTATATTTTTCTCTTTCACTCTATTTACATCTGGTTTTTGCATTACATAACATACTATATTTTGTTCGCAATTGAATACATACATATCGTTCAAATTTGAACAGATTACATCGATTAGGTCATCTACATGTGATTTATTATGCTGTCGGTCTTCAACCTCATAATCATAATGTAAATCCATATCAATCGCAAGTGTACCCTCTACGAACTGCTTTTCCGTAAGGTATTCATATTGACCATTCATAGTGGACGATTTCACTTTTTTCATAAATTCGCTATATTCGCTGTCAGGGATAAGATAAGAACCTCCGTGAATATTAGCATCTTTGCTGCCGATTCTAGTATTGGTAGGTGTCTCGCTCTTATCATTTGATGAATGTTTATCTAACTTGTACTGCGACAGTGTGGTTTGTAACGTTTGTTGCCGTTTTGACTTCATTTTTGCAGTTGTAGAAGATGTGCTCATCTTCCGGAGTATATTATACTACTATTTTATTGTCTACTTTCTAAATCAATTTTCAATTATAATATCCCGACTGTGAATTTTATAATTACAACCCGAACTACTGTAATGGTAAGATATATTATGATATTATGAAAATATTTATTGTGTCAGTAATAAAATATGGATTTTCGTCATCAATTTTCCATTATCATTTTAAATATTCAATGGTGTAAATACAAAATTGAATTGAAATAACATAGAAGAATTATCATATCAAATATATATATACAGATAAGTTAAGATGAAATTTTGCGAGAAATGCGACAATATGTACTATATCCGCATAACAGAATCGGATGAATCAAAACTAAACTATTATTGTAAACATTGCGGGCATGAGGATAGTGATACCAATCAAGACGGTATCTGTCTAATGAACACATCATTCACAAAAGGAGAACAGAATTTTAATCATATTATCAATAAATACACCAAACTCGATCCCACCTTACCGCGTGTATACAATATTCCTTGTCCCAACAAAGAATGCAAAACCAACCATAAAGAGCACAAAGAACCCGCAGAAATCTTATATATGCGATATGATGATGCGAATATGAAGTATAGTTATATATGCACCGAGTGCGATACAAAATGGACGAATAATTAATTTCTCTTAGTATAAAATTGAATAAAATGTATTTAGAAATACTTTTTAATATATTCACATATTAGTATATAATGGACCCCATTGATTACGATAACGACGAAATTATTGAAGACGAGTTATCTGATGAAGAAATAGTTGATAAAGTACTACCAATTAAACCCAAGAAAAAAGGTGCTATTACGATTCGTTCTGCAGAAGAAGATGACGAGGCGTCTGATGCCCAAAGTGATGATGAGTCGGTTGCTCCAAACGAACCCGTTATCAACGATAGTGATGATGATTTTGATGATGACGAAGAGCTTGATGACGAAGAAATTGAAAATAAAATATTTTCAGAGAAAAACGACGACGTCGCAGATGAAGATATAGAATTGAATCCGTTCAGGGAAGATGATTTTAGTGACGACGAAGAAGAAAAAGACGAAGATTATTTACAGAAAATCGATGACGAATACAAGGAAAATTTGATATCCAGTCATCATCCAGATTTACACAATCTCAACTATGACGAAGTGGAGTCTTTGTCGAAAGTCGTACGTGATGATGATGGCAACGTCATTGACCCATTACATAGAACTCAACCATTTATTACAAAATACGAAAAAGCTCGTATCCTAGGCGAACGAGCAAAGCAAATTAACAGTGGAAGCAAGCCATTTGTATCTATTGACGAAAGTGTTATTGACGGATATTTGATTGCGTTGAAAGAGTTTGAAGAGAAAAAAATTCCTTTCATTGTGAAACGTCCTATGCCAAACGGAGGTTGCGAATATTGGAAGTTACAGGATTTAGAAATTTTGATATAAACTCATATGTCGTATAAAAAATACAATAAGTATTTTTTATGCAATTAGATTATTTGTATATTGTAACTATTATTTATCTATCTATGCCAACTTGTTCATTTTGTCGCCAACCAGGACATCGTATTCAACATTGCGATAGTCAAATGATAAGTGTATTCGATAAAAGCATTCAACACAGCGCAGCTCATGACTATTATTTAGGTCTCCATACTAGTTATTTACGAGTATATTTAACTTCTTTGGATTTTACTTTATTACGTGCGATTGGATACACGCATAATATTTTATTCAAAAAATCGTCTACCCAGCCTCAAAGATATATTCCGTACAATGAATTTATTAAAAAATTTATTTTACATTATTCAGATGTATCTAGTACAAAACACGTAGACCTAATGAATTCATTGTCTTACTACAAAATTACACTCTATTCAGAACATATTCATCAATTTTTAATAAGTCATCGCATATGCACGAATTGGACTCCTTCAAGCATATCAAACATATTGTTATCCACACGTATTTTTATTATTGATTTGAAAATAGCAAATAATTCTGAAATGTTAATACACAATGACAATTGTGCGGTGTGTCTAGAGTCCATACCAACAAACCAATCTTGTAAATTAATATGTAATCATTATTTCTGCTCGCCGTGTATTTTGAAATACATTGAACAACTTTACAAAGATAATCGGGACCATCCAATATGTCCATTATGCAGAAGTGATATAACTGATATGGTCATTACAAAAAATGACTACCATAGTTGCATAAAGCAAATTTCTAAAATAAAAAATATTCGTAGACCGAATGAATGTTATAATGACTTGGAACCATTCGAACCGCAAATCGAATATATCCCGATTTATATTACCAATCATCCACAATTTGAACAAATGAAATATGCTTTTTTCGTTGTATTGCGTATGTATGCATGGTTGGTTTATTTTGATTTTATGTTTAACTCGATTGGATATTTCTTTAAGAACGCCAGTTCTTCCCACAATCAAGACACGTTATAAAGATAGTTGCCGGTTCATCCGCACTACGGGTCTGTAGTTCATAATACGTGCATTTCTTAGATTTGCACTTTCTACATGTAAACATATCAGTAGATGCTTGAATGTTAGTATTGAATTTACTCGCCTCGCGCTTGATTTTTTTATCAATTAACTCGCTCCATCGGTCTTGATCCATTTCATAATGTGTCAATACTTCCAGCATCTTCCCAGTAATCTCCTTCTTTTTTATTTGTTCTAAAAACTGGTTGTTTTTCAGATTAATATAAATACTTCTGAAACGATTCAAATAAATTTCTACAAATTTGGGGTTATCCCATTTTTTTATCAACTTACGACGGTCAGATTCATTAATCGCATAATTGAAAATACTGGTTTCTACGTTTGTCGTAATATTTTCATCTTCCAAAATCAACGCGAGTTTTACTTTTAGATTTTTGCGAAACCCAGATGGATTCGCAATAGACTTCATGGTATCTAGTATGTGTTAATAATATAAGTATACTGGCAATATTTATATCATTCAATTTTGTAGTTGTTAATTTTTACGTATGTGATAATAATTACATGTAATCTTCTTTTTCCAATTCCTTCGTAGAATCCAACAATTCGTCAAGCTCATTACTGAATTCCATAAACATATTATCAAGTATTACGTCTTTATCACTTTTTTTAGTTACTTTCTTTGGCGCCTTCCTCTTTGGTGTTGGAACAACTTCATCGGAATCATTAGAAGCATCATCCGATACGTCATCGTCATCTACAATAAAACCGTCTTTCGCATATCCTGATTTGGTTTTGGGAACGTCGTCATATTCATCACTATCTTCCTCATTATCTTCTTCTCCCAAACTTTCAAAGCCACCATACAATTTTTCGTAAATGCATGTCCATTCAGCAGTTGTAAGTGAAACTGGTTTATCGTTACACATGTTCACAATCAAACAACTCCCAAAAAACAATGTTTCATCAATTGGAGGAGGAAATTCGTATTTGTTTTCTTGGGTTGCGCGACCATCGGTCTTACCATACACATTGATAGTATATGACTTTTTATTAATGTCATCGACTTTCCATGTCGTTGCCAATTTGAAACCTTGCGCGCTTTTAAATCCGGCTTTTTTGTATAATTCTTCTTCATTCCACGTTTTTAATACACTTTCTTTAATGGTACCATTCTTTTCAACGATTAGCAAACGAACAGATGACATTACTTACTATGTTTATTCATCATACATTTATATTGGTTTACAAATATTATTTGTTGTAAGCGTTTGAACTTCTGTATTTTTATGTTCATACTATTTAGTATTTTGTAAATATGATTACCGGATTTCTATCTAAGGCATTGTTTTTTCTATTGTTTATTTTTGTATCACATATGTTTATTCAATATGTACAAACCCATTTCCGTAGACCAAAACCAAAGGTATCTCGTTCATTAAGTAATGAAAAATATACAAAAATGATGGAACAAATACAGAGTTCACCTCAGGATAATTTATTCGACAAAGACCATATTGAAAAATTGAATAATGATTTGCAGCAGTTTATGGATGAACAGACCCCTCAAAATATTTCATAAAACTATATAAATAGTACTTGGAATATTGATTATGTTAGTACTCAACGCCGGTCAAACGTCCCATCTAATTAAACGATTACCTCAATTTGAACTTTCCTATGAAACCATTTCACATAAGAAAGTTTCATCTGTATATGATGTATGTATAGCGATACCAACTGGTAAAAAAATGTTATTATGGTTTACGTTCCATCAAAAAAATTATACTTGTTATCTAATGGAATTAAACCGAGACAAAAAAATTATAAAGGTGACACATAGTGACATAAAATCGAATATGAAATTATCTATTGGAACGCTTATATATGCTACTTGTGTCATTGATGAACATTCGGGCAAAGAAAAATATGTTATAGATGATATTTTATATTTTCGAGGTGTAAATATGAAGAAGATGTCTACTTTGGACAAATTAAGTGCTTGGAATAACGCATTTTCATATTTTGAACCAAATACACCCATTTATTCTCCGCACTTATGGAGTGTTACATTAGACGGAATTGAAGAATATCCGAATACGATTGATAACCATCATTCTTCATCTATACAATACCCGATACATCATGTTCAGTATCGTTCATCGAGTGAAATTATGCCTCATGTAAACGTATATTTATCTAAGAAGATGAATTTGGTGAACCTACCCAATACCATAAAACCCAGTGTACCTACTCTTCCCGACTTTGATATTGAACCTTATAGAATGATTCTGAATAAACCGCAATACAAGATGACCACTGTATTTGAAGTCAGGGCAGATTTGCAATATGACATTTACCATTTGTTCGCATATGGACGAAGCAATTCAACTGTGTATTATAATTTGTCCTATGTTCCAAATTACAAGACAAGTGTGATATTGAATTCTATTTTCAGGAATATCAGAGAAAACCGAAATCTGGATTACATTGAAGAAAGCGATGACGATGACGATTTCGAAAATATTCAACACGACAAATACGTAGATTTAAAAAAGAAAATACACATGGAATGTGTATATGACCGCAAATTTCGCAGATGGACACCCATAAAAATAGCACATAAATACGCAAAGGTTGTACATATTAACAAATTGTAGCACCCGAATAGAAAAACCATACTATACTTGCTATCACCAATACTCCAAAATACATTACCTTGTATTTGTCGTCTCCTTCTAATAAATGTTTTACAACTAAATCAGATAATCCAACACCGCCAATATACAAACATAAGTAACTAAATAAATCTACAATATCTGTTGGGAACGTCATATACTATATTGTATGAAATATATTATATGTTTTTATTGATCATCACCTCTTTAATGACACTTCGAATCACTTTGTCGCGGAATAACTTAGATTCGTGTTCTCCAAACCCACCTAGAATAGCGTCTGATAACTTCATAAACTCTTGGTTATCAACTGTATCCATCTCTGTATAATTTGGATGTTCTTGTGTCCACTGACGCATTGTTTTACAATTTTTGTTCGCTACTTTGTTCACGAGTTCTTTCATTATCTCTTTGGAATTATTTTCTTTTTCCCAAACGTCATTGTCTCGTATATACAACGTTTCTCGTTTCAAATCCGTACAATGGAGAGGTCGTTTGTATATATCTAATTCTTGAAGTTTGTTAATTAAAATACGAGAAATTCCTCCTACGTAACCCAAACGACCTGTTTCCGTCAAGTCTTCTATATCCAATGTCATATTCGACAGAAACTCGGACATATTTATCGCATCTTTGCATTGTTCATTCAAAAACACTTGTAAATTGAACTTTTGATTGTTGTTAATCGTATTGTTGGTGGTCGTTGGCTTTTGCACAAGTTCGATTAATTGTTTATTTTGCTCGACAATCAGTTCTTTAAACTCTTGATTTTGTTTTATCAGCTCCATCATCGTCTCTACGTTATCTGGAGAAGAAACATGATTGATAGCATTATCAGGCGTAATATCTTCAAACCCTGCAATATTATCAAACTGACATACCTTCTTGTGACGATAATATCCACTGTCGTATTTATATGTCTTACCACATACGCATACAAAATGGTCATTTTTGGTTTTGGGGATTTTCGGGGATTTTTTACTATCATTTACTATCTTTTTATGTTTTGCAGTGGATAAATGTTTTGTAAAATCTTTTTTGTTACCAGTTTGATATTCACAATTTTCACAAAAATATTTGGGGATTTTTAGGGGATTTTTTACTACCATTTTACTATCTTATAATGATAGTAAAAATCCCCTAAATACTTTTTTCCAAAATAATATTAAAAAAAGTATGCAGTCCACTTTTTTTTCCAAAATTTGAAATCAAAGCATTCTGCTGTGAACGTGTTTTTCAAGTTTTGGAATTCGGAAACTATTTTGGAAAAATGAAAATTGGACATTTTTAAAATGTCCAAAAGTGAAAAATCCTACAGAGAGTTGAAATCAGAAAACATACACTTTTAGATCTTGTTCACCATGACTTCTTTAATGACATTTTTTACAATTTTGTCTTTGAATTGTTTGCATTCTTGGTATCCTAATCCACCCAGCATGGCTTGAGTCAGTCTTACATATTCCATATTTTCGGGAGAATCGAATATTTGGTATTCAGGATGTTCATCCGTCCATTGACGAATATTTTTACAGTTTTTGTTAGCCACCTTGCTAACTAATTCGTTTATTTTTTGCTTAGAATTGTTTTCTTTCAACCATTCATCGTTTTCTTTGATATACAATGTTTCGCGTTTCATATCTGTACAATGAAGAGGTCGTTTGTATATGTCTAATTCTTGTAATTTATTAATCAAAATACGGGTAATACCTCCTACGTAACCTAATCTGCCAGTTTCCGTCAAATCTTCTATATCCAATGTCATATTTTCCAAAAATTCGGACATATTTATCGCATCTTTGCATTGTTCATTCAAAAATACTTGTAAATTGAACTTTTGATTGTTGTTAATCGTATTGTTGGTAGTTGTTGGTTTTTGTGCAAGTTCGGTTAATTGTTTATTTTGCTCGACAATAAGTTCCTTGAACTCTTGATTTTGTTTTATCAACTCCATCATAGTATGAGCCACATTATTCGTATTATCGTCTATGTTTTTCTCTACTATTTTTTCCGGGTTATTATCTGAATTACATTTCTTTTTATGATACCATAACGAGTTTCGTGCACTGAATATTTTATCACATAATTCGCAGCAAAATATATTTTTGGGGTTTTTTGGGGTAAAATTGTTCAATTCAGTTCTATTTATATGTTTTGCAGTGGACAAATGACGAGTGTAATCTTTTTTATTGCTCGATATAAATGCGCATTTTTTACACTCAAATTGTTTGGGGTTTTTATGGGTTTTTTTCATTCTAATATGTTCTATATTTATAGAACATAAAAAACCCCTAAATCGATTTTCACAAAAAACAATAAAAAAAGTATGCAGTCCACTTTTTTTTCCAAAATTTGAAATCAAAGCATTCTGCTGTGAACGTGTTTTTTAAAAACTTCGTTTTCGGAAACTATTTTGTAAAAATGAAAATTGGACATTTTAAAAATGTCCAAAAGTGAAAAATCCTACATAGAGTTGAAATCAGAAAACATACACTTTTAGATCTTGTTCACCATGCATTGTAAAAATACACATCATATAAATTATATTGACTGCTTTATAGAGTATATATAATTTAATTAAATGGACTGAATATATTGATAGGTCCCTTTACTTTTTTGGTTCGTTTCCATACTTGATAAAATTGGTCACGACAATGAGGAAAAAGACATTCATGTGTGGTCAATGGTTCATGATAATCCACTGTGAATTTGTTTTTTGTAAGTATTTCATCCACATATTTTTTATGTTCTGGATTGTAATAATCATTTTCCATAATAATCAAGTTGACGTTATTCAATATTTCAGGCATATCATATAAAATATAATAAAACGCTCCTTCACAATCCACAATTAATGTATCAAAATTGACGCGATATTTTTTATTAATGTCTTTCAATGTAATTGTTTCTACTCGATTGAAACCTTCCACGTCAACATCGCTTTCTATAGTGTTCCATCCTTTTTGAATAAGACGACGTTTTGATAATGCCGCGGTTACAATATGGAAATTAAATCCATTTTCCTTCATATTTTCTTCCAACATTCTTGCGGAGTCAGGGTCAGATTCTATTGTAACAAACTTATTGTTGTTTTTCTGTTTTAAAATATGTGCAATCACCATCGAATTTCGCCCAACATTGCTACCAAGTTCTAATACTCGCTCATTTCCAGTCAAATAACGGACTGCGATGCGCTGTTCAGGTAGTTCATCTTGCATATTACCATATTTCAATTTGATTGTTTTGTGAATGATTTCCAATTTTTTATCCGCATCTGCATAAATGTATTGTATATTACTCGGAATATCGTCATTTTCATATAACTTATTATGAATTGTGTCAATGTATACAGTTTTGGTATAGTCATGTAAAGTGACTTGTTCGTTATCATTACTAACAATGATTGATTTCACTTTACCATACGCGGGATCCGTAAATAATAGAAATCGCGAATGTTCTGTGTCTGGAATACGAATGATGTTATCGGTCATCAGTTCTTGATAGCATTTTGTCGTAACGTCTAGATATTTGTTATCAGCTCCATAAAAAATCTTCATTTTATTATACAAAAATACATATTTGTTTTTATATTTTTTTTTTGAAAGTGAAATTATAATTTTTACATATAGTCACAATATGTGCACATACAATCTGTTAATGTTTTCATTCTATATTCTCGTTCATTTTTGTTTCGCATATCTTGTATAGACTTACATTTTACTATATGGGTGGTGTGAATAGATATCAAGTAATACTGATTCGTCAATAACTGACCATTTCGAGTTTCATTGTGAATCAATTCAGAAATAATTGAAGATGAATATTCGCGGTCTTTTAGTTCTGATTTTTTCGGGAAGTAGGTTTCGGTAAACCCGATAATTGTTTTGGGTGTAATGAAATATTGAAGCAATTGCTTATTGGGAAAATACCCGCTCAAAATCAATCCGTCTGCATAACACATATCATTGCGAAGTTCTGGCGTCATATTATAGAGAAAGTTCGTGGATATGTAATATTTCAATATTTGATGAGTATATTTATTCTTGAAGATAAATACATGCGGATTGATATGTGAGAATTTGGATTCCCAGTTGTTTTGTTGTTCTCCCTTCAATAATGTATAAACATATTCGTCATCCATAGGATAATCATCTAGTAATTTATATCCGAAATGATAGCATTTTTGTGTCATTTCCTCAATAAAGTTTGTTTTGTATGATGTTTCATCATAAGGAAAGGTTTCATTTTCGCCGCGAGGTTGTATATCTACATAAATAAATTCTTTCACGTCTTTCAAGTTGGCGTGAAGGGTTGGTTCAATATGAAACCATGGACCAATGTAAAGAATTTTTCTAAGACCCAGTTTGGTAAATTCGGAAGAATGCGCTGGATGGGTCATATCTGGCCATTTATAAGAATGATTGTCTGCGTTCATGATGTAATTTTTTAACTACATACATAAAAAATACATTCAATATTTTCAATTTTACAACAAACTATAACTACTTACACAATTTTACACGTTTTGACCGAATTGCTTTGTTACCACTTGACCTGTGAGAAGTATGAAAATCGTCAAAGTTTCGCTTTACTGTATTTCCATCGTGATCAACATAAATGATACTGCGCATATTGAATTCTTTCATCTTTAGAAAACAATCTATACATGGCGACGAACATAGCATTTCTCCTGTAGTTGATGTGCGAACTATATACATATTTATTTTCTTCGTTATGTTTTTCTTCAAACATTTTCGCAAAACGTCTATCTCAGCATGGCATGAACAAGTATTGCCGATCATGCCATCCTTAGAATACGTTCTATAATTATTACATCCTCGAGCAACAATTTTACCTGAAACTACTGCGATACATCCTAGTTGGAAACTAATTGGTGATTTTGTTGCTTCTTCCATGGCGAGCGACATATATCGCGCATCAGTATTGGAATAGCAATCGTTATTTGTCATATTTGCATATTTGTTTGATGGTGTTACAATATATACTTTGTTTCTTTTCAATTTTATTCATTGACCAACTCATCGATCGTTTTGTATCCATCTATATCCAATTCTCGATTAATTTTTGATTCAAGTCGCGCCAACTGGTCGATTAATTTTTGTAAATGAGGAAGTATTACTTGTTGATACACTGGTGATTTCGCATGTGGGTTTTTATTTATATCGCGTATCATTGCGCGTAAATTCCACAATTCGTATTCCACTACATACTCTTTTTCGTCTTCTAAGTTGGGTATATATTCCCACGATTTCGCTGGAGGTTTAGTCATAGTTATTTGTTTTAGTGTATTTATTGTTTTGTTACGATTAGTTTTCAATTTTTTACTCACATAATATCTTGGTATATGATATAGTATGTCTGGAACTGGAGGAGGATTTTTCGAATTCACTGCCGGAAATGTGCTACCCACTACTACTACCACTGGTACTTCTGGTGGACAAGAACTAATTGCTTTGAAACAAGATGGAGGAAAGAAGCGCAAGAGAAAACAATCAAAAAAAAGAACTAAGACAAATAGAAAATTGAAAAAACATCGTAACAAGAAAAGAAAGACACAGAAGAAATAGATTGACTTATTATTATTATTATTATGTCCGCCGCCTTGTTACCCGATGATATGAGTTCGCTCTTAACATTGTATAAACAAGTGAAAAGTTATCACCCTGAATGTAAAGATTCGTTCATGGCGATGAAAAGTCACGCGAATATGCTGAAATCAAACCTAGAAAAAAATTTGAAGGGTCCAATTACCCTGAATGATTATGAGTGTTGGTATCAAATTCAAGTAGACAAAGAATTAGATAGTCAGGTAGCCTATTTAAAATACAAAGTTGATTAGTTATATGTATATGTGTATGTGTAAATTATTCCAAATTCTCAAAGGCAATTAAACATTTATGTTCCGATTTCGATTCTTTATCTTCATCCATTTTCGTAGTTTTGTCTTTCGGGTCAAATACTAATTTCCATTCATCGCTGTTATCTACTGTATCCATATTTGTATATTTTTTACTGTTGTTTTGAATAATTTTGTAATTACATTTTTTGTAATAGCGACGTCGCTGTACCCACTGTTTTTGAAATGGGTCGTGTTGGTCTACCAAATCTACAATAATGGGTTTGGCGTGTTTCACTCGTAAAATTCTTCCGACGGATTGTGTAATATCCGTTTTAGGGGTCACCATGACCAATGTAGAGAGTGTTTTGATATCCAATGCTTCTGCTGCCATGGCGTAAGTTGCCAATACAATACGTTTCTTCTCTGTTTTATCCAAATCAACTTGTTTCATACCTCCCACATAATATCCAATCATCTCTTCGTCATCATTCCATGACTTGATGTATTGATATATCGCTGTTAGCAAACTACGATTATGACATAATACCATGATTTGTTTATCCGGGTCTTCGCTCAACAAATCTTGGAGAATTTTGATAATAAACATTGTGCGAGGATTGTGCGCACATAATTTGGTTATCATCGTACTATATTTGGTATTGCCGCGATAATCTGTTTCTAATTCGTTGAATTCCTCGTCGTTGCTATGGAAATGAATCGCGCGAACACATACAGGGTCTTCGCCTTCTCGTTGTTTACTATATATTTTGCTTCCAATAAACATATACAATACTTTTGTAAGTCCGTCTTTGCGGTCCACCGTTGCTGAAATCCCAAGCATATTTGGTGTAGTGACCTTCAAAAGGGTTTTGGAAAATTGTTCACTTCCTATGCGATGCACCTCATCTACAATAGTTAATCCGAAACTTTGAAATCCATTGGGACCATAATCTTTATCATACAATGATTGTAACATACCAATTACAATATCTTTGCCTTCAATGTCGAATTTTTGACCTTGTATTTTTCCAACTTTCGCTCCTGGTAAGAAATCTTCTATACGTTCGATCCATTGATTCATCAAGAATTCTTTGTGAACAATTATTAAAGTTTTTTTCTTAATACGTGACACGATATTCAGTGCCATAATCGTTTTTCCTGCACCACAATATATCTCTAATATACCTCCATTACCATTTTCAGTCTGGTTTTTCGCAATAGGTTCTCCAATATGGTTCATATAGACGCCTACAATATCTTCTTGATAATCCCGTAAAGGTTTATCAAACGAAACGTCAATATCATCTCCCTCTTGAAGTTCACTTTTATCAGGCAAACCATAACGCTCTATACCATAGAATCGAGGCAAATATATTTTTTTATCGTTTTCTTTGTACACTGGAAAAGCGTTTGCTTGAGCAGCACCTGGAGCACCATAACTCATTTTCATCTCCATCGGTTTTACCAATAATTCTTCTTTCAAACAAGCAATGTCTTCTTCGGTCATTACCGACTTGGGAATAGTGTACCCTTTTTTGCCCAAATACCCAGCGCTACGCACATTTTCCTTGTATTCAGGTGTCAAAAGTAGGCTAGTTTTCAAAGTGGGTTGCTTCAAATTCTTCTTTCGGTTCATATTTAACTGCTATAGTATAACTACATAACATTATTTGTATTTAGGATAATTCAATTTTCATTATTTCCGTTGATAATGGGTAAAAATAAAATACCAATCTATAATATATACGATGATGAAACTTCAGAAAATGTTCAGCACCTTATCGCAAGTAGAAATGATTGCACTTGCTGTGTTTGTATTATATATTGTCTTTCCCATTGAGAACCCATCTTTTATTTCTAATATGGTGGATACTCCTCTGGGTATGGTCGGTGTTTTAGCAGTAACCTTATATCTTTTCTTCAATGCTAACCCTCTGGTGGCTATCTTATACGTGTTTGTTGCCTACGAGTTATTGAGACGTAGCGCCAAGCAAACTGGAAAGGCAGCTATCCAGGAGCATACCCCTTCTCAGATGAAGAAGGACGTGAAGATGCAGAAGATGAACCCTGTTAAGAAGGAGACTTTGGAGGAGGAGATCGTGGAGATGATGGCTCCGATTGGACACAGTGACCCCGTTGTGTTTTCCGAGTCCGCGTTCAAACCCGTTGCCGAGGATGTTGGTACTGCTTCCATGTATTAAGTTGTTAGTAATCCATAAATAAATAGTTGAGTTATGCTATTTATTTATCTATCTATTCCCATTATGCTTCTTCTCCGCGTTGTAGTTTGTCCACTTTTTCGATTAGTTTGAAGACAACCAGACCAAGAACAGAGAACATAATTCCACCACCACTAATTAATCCAGCAATGTCTTTCGGAAGAATACCTATTCCCATAAGAATCATGGGAACCACCGAACCAACCAAAATAATCGCCAACAACGCAGGCGCAAGACCCCCTAAGAAACCCATCATGTCGCCAATGGCTCCCAAGATGGAACCCATACTTGTAGAAACGCCAATTGGTTTTTCGGTCTTCTTTCCAGTCACATCGTCCGTAATCATCGTTGTAGGCACTTCTAATTGTATGACACGTCCATTACTGGTGATCGCCTGTAAGAAGTCAGGATTGGACTTTTTCATGGTAACCAATGACGCCGATAAAATCAACACCAACGATAACATCAACGATAAAGAAGTGAATTTGGGGTCTTGTGTCATACCAAGAGTATACATAAACATAATCAATGCTGCAAATACTATTGCGATTGCGATATCTGCGTTTGCTATTGCTTTTAATCTAGCAATATTGACGTCTTTGCCGGTGCCTGGATTCATAAACAAAATCATATCAATCACTGATTTCTTGTAAAACATGGGAATGATAAAATATCCAACCAATGACAATACTGCGAAAAATGCAAAATTGGTAGTCATTACCATCAGGTCGGTTTGCTGTTTTTCGTTTAACATTTTGCTATTAATCGGCACATTGTATGTATTCAATTCTTCCTCGCTTGCTCCAGTAGGACTGCAATCAATATATATTTGGTCGTCGTCACGCTGATTCAGATTGTTACCAGGAATAACCATATAATCTTTGTGGTATTTTTTGGAAAACAAATTGCTAACATCACTGATAATTTCGGTTAAATCGGGAGTCATATAAATAGGTGTGGTGAACACAAACACATTTTTACTTCCATCTTTGTATTGAATGCATTTATCTTGCTTAGGAATGATGTCATTCATATTTATTTCATAATTTGCTGCTTCTCTTGCTAACATCGCTTCTAAAACATTCTTTTTGGAAGAACTCGATGTTTCTAGAAAGAAACATACATAACACTTAGGCGAATGTTCCAGCACAACTTCACCGATGATTTTTGAATTGTTTTCACTGACATTTACAACATTGTCGTGGTATACCTTGCCAATATGGATTTTGCTGAAATTGAATTCACTTGTCGCTCCATCGGAAGTGTAATAAAAGTTGTTATCGATGCTGTATGTAACTGGTGCTTGAAATACTCCGCCATCATTTCGAATCTCATTTGTGTAAATGGTAGTCAACGGATAATCATAGATAATTTCTTTATCAAATTTAATATTTTCTGTCAAGTCAAATGTATCGCCCATATTACTTTATATATATAAAGTAATAGAGTTTTTTACCAAATTATAATTCGTCTAAAGGTAAGGAATATAGTTAAGTGTGCTGTTTTCATAGATGGTTGCATTAAACGTATCATTGTATCCCTCTACATAGACAATATCACCATTGTTCATATTATCGCATCCATATTCTCCGGAACAACTTCTGCCATTCACACTAATAGGTAACTTCGTATTGACAAAACCAGTGTTAGACATAGTATAGTATTGCCATCTATCACGTCCAGTCATAATACGACGACCCATAAGAGGCAAGATAAGGTTCTCGTTGTTTCCTCCTTGCTTGGTTAGAATGCCCATTTGTTGGTAATCATGGCCAGTAGCGCGTGTTTTAATATTGATAGGAAGTCCGCGAACATCGCCTCCCATAGTGGGTTGTAAATATTGGTTACGTTTCAAAGGAGGAGCATAGGGGTCATTCATCGTGTCCCCTGCGTCATCCATAATGGGCATTTGAATATCCTGAATAATTCTATTTTGTTTCATAACCACATTGTCCGATTTTTGAGAGGTCGGATGGTATACTTGATACATCAAAAATCCAATAATGGCAATAATAATAATGATAAATAAAAGGGTCACGTTCTCAATACATATGACTCCTGGTACACACTTCTTAGGCATATTATACTATAACATTCTATAATATTCCATTATCTATGTATTCTAAATTGTATTCCGAATAATCTTAGATTTTAATCCCGATCGGGCCTAATAATCCATTTACTGACCGACGAGCACCATTGAACATATCCACAATACCACCGGTCATAAGAGGAAGTATCGGGTCATTGATATCATCGAACGCATCTGTCGCTTTGTTAATCAGTGCACTTGTACTTAAACGTTTGCAATTATAGCATCGGTCGCGAACATCTTTTGGGAAATGAATAATATGATATCCAGACGCATCTACTACAATTCGGTCAAGTGATTCTAATCCATCCCAAATCTTGGTTTCTAATTCTTTTGCGGGAACACCAATAAGAGTTAAAAATAAAATGAGTACTTGAGGAAGTAGATAGAGAATCTTACCGAAAATATCCAATGCGTACCAAAAGAAACAAGATGTAAAATTTTGAATCATCTGCATAGCACAAAACAAATTAGTAAACGCAAATACACCCAGATATTGCGCAAAAATCGCAGCATGTACAGCCAAATAATAAGCGCCTTGAGGAAATTCTTGAAATTCGCGAGCCATTCCTAAAAAGATATCTTTGATACCCATTACAACTTCAGTTATGATAGAAATTAGTTTGGGTATCATTGCTAGAAATTTTAATATCGCGGAGAATGGGTTAGCCATTGTTGATATAATTCAGTTATATTATAACAGGATAATATCAATTACAATTTACACCCATTATTGCTTCTTTCTGTTACTGTCTCTATATTCAGAATATTTATTGATAAACGTTTCGGCTCTCTGTAAAAGAGGGTCCATCTTTTCCATATTTTCTAAAATTTCGATTTGTACTTTCTGGAATTCAGGAAGTTCCTTTTGTAAATTAGAGAATTGTTCTTCGATGTCTTTCTTAGTCATTTCTTTCTTAGAGTCTTCTTCTTCTAATTCCTTCTCGGATTTTTTGTTTTTCTTAACGAGCTTGATCTCTTCTTCTTTCTTGTCGAACCCTTCTCTATACTTGAGTTGAGAACCATAGACAATTAAATTAGTAAATACAATTGCAGAAAATAAAATAACAATCATATTCTTGCTAAAAAAAGAAGTCAAAAATCCGACTAAAAACATCAAAAGAACGCCATTTACGTTTTGTTTCGTTCCAAAGTGGACAATTTCAAATAAAGCAATAAACAAAAACAAGTATAACACCAATTGACTCTTTAATAAAGGTTTTAATTGGAGAACATTTTTCAAAGAGAAATTCATTTCTATAATAAAAGAATACATTTTATTATACAACTATAGTGTGCCTAAAATGCTAATTTAATCGTTGGATTCATATTGATTTATTTTTCCGTTTTCGTGTTCATTGGATTCATATTGATTTATTTTTTCGTTTTCATCTTCATTGCTTTCAATATTGACACTGTTTTCTTCAATCGCATCTGAATACGATGGCGGAATATCTCCACCGTAAATTTCTAAAATTTCCTTTACCACTTCTTCTCTTAGAATATCTCCATTTTGGAATTCTACACTACTAATACTAGATGAACGTTTTCCTCTGAACTTATTTAAAAAGTCTTCTAATCCATTAATATCACTTACTCGGTCATATTGGTCTAAATCACCAGTGACTACCAATTTGCTATTTTCACCCAGACGCGTCATCAACATCTTCATTTGAGAAATGGTAGAGTTTTGCATTTCATCCGCAACAATCCAGCAATTTTTGAAAGTGCGACCGCGCATGTAACCCAATGGTGCGATTTCGATGACTTTTTCTTCAAGTAAAATAGTGACTTCTTTGGGAGTAATGAAATTATATAATACATCATAAATGGGGCGAATCCATGGCGCCATTTTCTCTTCTAGAGTTCCAGGTAAGAATCCCAAATCTTCATCTACCGATACAGAAGGGCGCGTGAAAATGAGTTTGTCATATCCGCCGGAAAGAAACATACGCACTCCTTGTTCTGTTGCTAAAAGGGTTTTTCCTGTTCCAGCAGGACCGGTTGAGACTACAATTTTTTTAGTTTTTTGTTTCAAGAGGCGTGCATAATATTTTTGACTGTCATTTCGCGGTATAGTAAATTTGGATTCAAATTCTTTTTTTTCTTTCTCTGATAAGTATTGTAGGTTTTCGTATATTTGTCGTTGTTTGTGAAGGATTGTATCTTTTTCATTTGCTTCGATAATATACTCACGCATGATTTCTTTCTCGTTTTGTTTGCGACCACGGCGACCATTGCGACGGGTAGGTTCTTCACCGAGTTCTGCTTCGTGAGAATGTTTGTTTTGTCCTTTCATCCCTTATAATATTGACCTAAATAATATCTTGGGTATAGTTTGAATTGTAGTTACCATAATTTAATTAATATTTTACAAATGACGTTTACTATGGGTTGGTATGTAACACAAAAATACGATTGTAAACCCATAAATATAATTTCTAAAAGGAAATAAAATCTAAGCACTATAATATTTAGGAACAACATGTCCGACAATACTCATAATGCTGTCACTTCCACAGAACCTCTTCTAACGCCGGACGATAGTCGCTATGTAATGTTTCCCATTCAATACAATGATATATGGGAAATGTACAAAAAATCGATCGATTCTTTTTGGCATACGGGGGAAGTTTCGCTCGCACAAGATATGAACGATTGGGCCAAATTGAGTGATGATGAGCGCAATTTTATTAAAATGATCTTAGCTTTTTTTTCTAGTAGTGATGCCGTAGTTACGGATAATCTGGGGACACGATTCATGAACGAGGTTCAAGTATCGGAGGCCCGCGCGTTTTATGCTTTCCAAATCGCAATTGAAACCATTCATTCAGAGATGTATAGTCTATTGATAGACACATATATTAAAGACTCCAAAGAAAAAGATAAGTTGTTCGCGGCTACTCAAAATTATCCTTGCATTGCGAAAAAATTCAACTGGGCGCAAAAGTGGGTCAACGATGAGAGCAGTGATTTTGCGACTCGCTTGGTTGGGTTTGCATTAGTTGAGGGGCTATTCTTTTCTTCCTCATTCGCGTCGATTTATTGGATCAAGAAAAGAGGACTGATGCCGGGACTCACTTTTTCAAATGAATTGATTTCTCGCGACGAGGCTCTTCATACAGAGTTTGCTATTTTGATGTACTCCAAGTTAGAGAATAAGTTACATAAGAATAAAATTCACGAAATCGTAAAGGAAGCAGTAGAGATCGAAAAGGAGTTTATTTTGGAGGCGATTCCTTGTCGCATGATTGGTATGAATTCTAAGTTAATGTCTCAATACATTGAGTTTGTTGCGGACAGACTGTGCGTCCAATTGGGATACGACAAGATGTATAATTCTTCTAATCCTTTTGATTTCATGGAACTCATTAGTATTGAGTCCAAGGTGAACTTTTTCGAGCGCACCAATGCCGAATATGCTTTGGCAGACAAGAGTGGAAAGGACAACGAAGAAGAAGTATTTGACTTTAGTGCGGATTTTTAGATATCGTTTGTGATATGATATGATATGGTAAATATACTCATTTTATGTAAGTATATTTACTTTGAAAATATTTTATGCGGTTTCATCGGATGCATTCGGTAGAACCACATAGTTTGTTTCCGAATTATCTTTATATATGTCTAGTGACCTTGCGCTTGAATCGGTTGCTTTTACATAATTTGGCATCCAGAAATACGGAATCAGTTTTCCACATCCGCTATAATGCAGTTCAAATACATATCTGTAATAAAATTGTTCCAATGTTTCTGGAAGCAAATGTGTTATATTTTTTGTAGAAGGAATTTTTTTCATCAATGCTGCGATGTTTTCCTTGTTGTCAATATTCGACTCTTCAAAAAGAGCCACAAAGTCTCCATTGTTATCTAGACTATGAATATGTTTGTATATGATTTCACGAGTCGTTGTTTTTCCACTCGATACTCCATCACTGAATGCTTCTTTTCGTCGCCATAGAATGTTTTCTGGTAGTAACGATTTTCCGTCTCTGTTTTTGAAATGTTCTTCGTCAAATGCTTTCCGAATCAAATATTTTTCAGGGTCGTCAATTGAATAGCGCCTCTTCAATGGAAGAGATAAATAATAATTCACCCATGTACGGTCCAAGAAAGGGGTTCTTGGTTCTAATCCATGTGAAGAAATCGAACGGTCGGACCGCAAAACATCGAAATAATGAATGTTACTCAATAGGCGTTTACACTCTTTGTCGAACTCAACACAGTTACCAGCTTGCTTCATGTATAGATATCCACCCATCAATTCGTCTGAACCATCACCATTAAAAATGACTTTTGCGTCGCTATGTTCCGATATATATTTTGCTATCAACCAATTTCCAACACTGGCGCGTACAGTAGTTGTATCGTAACTTTCAATATCATAAATTACACTGGGAATAGCATCAACGAAATCGGCTTCACTTACTTCAACTGATGTATGTTTCGTGCCCAAATAATCCGCTACTTGCTGTGCATATTTCAAGTCTTCGGACCCCTCCATTCCTATACTGTATGTTTCTAATTTAGGCAGATGATTCATTTTATGATATTCATTTACCAATGCTGCGACCAAACTGCTATCCAGTCCACCAGACAACAAACACGCAATCGGTCTATCGGTAGTAATACATCTTTTGTATACTGCTTCTTTGAAATACGTTTGAATATTATCAAGGATATTGTTCGTATCGTATTTATTCGCAAAAATGTTGGTGTTGAATGGGAATGCATTGTATCTAACTTGCTTACTCGTCCTCCAATGAGGCAACATACTAAAAGGCAATGTGTATATAGCATATGTACCTGGAGTGAATTGTTGAATTTGATATTGTTTGTATATTTTTTTGATATTCGCTTTTGGATTATTGAATAATGCGTCATCTCTCGCATCGGTGTAATGCGTATTTAATATATCTTGTATTGGTTTCAAAGATTTCAGTTCGCTAGCAAAAGCAATTGTGCTATTGGTTGACCCGGTAATTTCAGTCATCGAATATAACGGTCTTACACCATATGGGTCGCGAGCAATATATATTTTACTTTTTTCATTTCCTAGTCGATGGTCAAGAAGCACAAATGAAAATACGCCATCTAACATTTGAATTGTACTTTCGATACCAAACTCTTTGAACAAATGAATAATAATCTCACAGTCAGAATTTGTGTTGGGGGTCACGTGACTAGGCAATAGAGAGAAGAGTTGTTTATAATTATAAATTTCTCCATTGCAAATGAGAGTAATATCACCAATCGTGATTGGTTGATGTGACAAATCGTCAAGTCCATTAATGGCCAATCTATGAAATCCCATTACTGTCTTTAATGTAGTTGATTTCAATACAGAAAATTCGGGTCCTCTATGTTTTCCTGTTTGAAACGCATCGTTCATTGTTTCGTAAGAAATAATGTTGTCATCGTTATTCAATATTGTAAAAATGCCACACATACCCGATAAATGATTCAACTAAGGATATATAAATTTACGTATTTATATTCATTTGGAATTATGTTAAAGGTGAAAAGAATAATATATTATATGACGTCAATATATAACTATGAATTATTTATTTTTAGACAGTTCTCCCAATAAAGACCAACAACTCGCGTTTTCTCGAAATGCATATCCTAAGATTTTGGATAAGATGGAAGAACGCGAAATGGAAGAACCAACCCATGGTTTACAAGGTTCTCTGTTTGCACTACCTATTTTAGAAAAAGAGCAAGTAGATATGAAACAAACCGACAACGAATTATTGGTTTTAGTGAATAAAATGAAGGATCAGCTTATTGGAAAGAAGGACCAAAATGACAGCGACGAAGCGAATGAAGAAAAAGACGAATCAAATATGATTGAGTTCTCGGAGCTGAATATGGGAACTCAGTTTTACATGGGTTCAATGTCAGTCGTCGGTTTATATATTTTATACAAACTCCTTTTAAAAACCAAGTAAACTGAGAACATAAATATGAACTCATATTATTTATAGGTAGTATATATAATATGGCAAAACCCTCGCGCGGTGGTAAAAAAACGGTGAACAAGACCGTCAAACGTGGCAAAAAAGGTGTGAATAAGACACGGAAATATAAGAAAGGTAGTCGCAAAAATGTTAACATGCGTGGAGGCAATGACGATTCTGATTCTGATTCTGATTCTGATTCCGATTCCGATTCTGATTCCAATCCTAATATTATCCGCTCAGGCACGGGATGGAAGGTGAGACTGCAACTTCCTAGTGGCGAGATTATGGATTTGGGCAAATGGAAGACAAAACCGATGGCGGAAGCCATATATAATTCAGAGATGCGTAAACTTGATACTCAAGACAAAGTATCGGACAAAAACAAGGTTATTAGTGGCAATCAAGTAACCGCAATTATGACATTCACTGATTTTAAGTCTAAATTTAAAGGCAAAACCGCATCTATACGTAATGCTCTGAAAACATATAAGTATAATCCGGATTATAATAGTTGTAATAACAAGGTTCTCCGAAACGCAGACGACCAGGCATTCGATTTAGTAACTTGTTGGGGAATGCACAGCGAAAGCGTAGATGAATTAATCGGTGCTTTGAGAAACGGCACAAATGGGTTTTAATCAGCATACCAAATATTGAATAAATTTCATAATTTCATAATTTATTCAATCTAATATTGTCGACTTACTCCTAATTCCTCTTATATATTTCAAGCGCAACCAAACCACCGAGAACCTGAGCAATCGCGTAAGGCAATAATTCACTAATCGGCAATTTACCGGCAGATGCCATTACAACAGACACAGCAGGGTTCAGATGACCGCCGGAAATGTCAGCAGTCATTAAAATAGCCAATGCTAAAGCAGCGCCAATTGCCAGAGGGTTACCAGTGGATAAAATAACATATACAAAGAAGGTAGTAGCAATAAATTCAACTAAATAGTTATACATCGACTATATACTATACTCAACGAAAACATTTTCGATACACTTAAAATATTTTGGTGGAACCAGTTTTTTTCGCAGGAACCGTAGAACCGCCCGCACGAGTTCTTCTTAATGCGTTATTCACACTGTTAATTTCGTTGTGCGCGGTGAAAGACAGTGCCTGGTTGTTAGCATTGATGCTTCCTTTGCCGATAGCATTGTTCTTCCTTCGTTCAATCACACTAGATGAGTCGCGATTTCCATACCATTTTTTTTGGCTGGTATCGGGAGTTGTTTCAGTATATACTTCGCGAGCAGCACTAAATCTACTTCCATTATCAGATGTACTATCTTTCAGAGGCATTGCCCGAGTGGATGCGAGAGAACCATTATTCAAATTATTTGTTGTAAATATCATTATCTATATCATATTTACATATATTTACTCGTCCTTATAAAATGCGAATTTAAGAGCGAATTTAAGAGCGAACATTCATTAGGAAACTAACAGAACCATTGTGTTCATCGCCACCGTTCGCTAAATCATTGTAGTTACGGTTGACGCTAACTTGTCTTCTGTACTTGATGTAATCCGATGAATCGGCAACAAATTTGGGGTTAGTACTAGCAGATGGAATTCCGGTACTATCAGGGTTGGCGCCCTTGCTATCGTAGTTCTTACGAAGTAAAAAATCTCCGGAGTTATTCACGGCTCTAAAGGGAGTCACTCTGCGCTTGTAACCATTCACGGTTCCAGTAGCGAAAGAGGTATTCCAAGATCTACGTAAAATATCGCGTGTAGACGTTTGTTGTCCATCTTTGTAATTAGTTAATGTTTGTTTTGCAGAAATTCCTTGAAATCCTCCTCCAAGACTAGTCATTTTAATTCTTATTATACTATTATATTATATTTTTTGTGATGGGTTATTACTAAATGATATTACAGGTATAAACATTGTTGTTTTCGGATAAATAAATGTAAAGAAAACCTTGTCTGAATAGTATATATAATGGACGCATCCGGAGAAGAAATAACCCCAGAAGTAGGAATAAATGGACAAAGCAATTCGTTTGTTGATCAGCTTACTTTAGAATTGTTGATGAATAAATCGCAATATCATAAACTGGTTTCTAAAACAAACCCTGATGAATTTTGCAAAATTCAAAATCATTATGACGAAATGAGCGATTATGCGGATGATATTCTGGAACTTACGCAAGAATTGCTTACAAATCGTTATAAAAATGTGAGTACTGAAGTGAACGATTCATTTGACGGATATGTAAGAACAGTCATAAATCATTATAAAATGAAAGAAGTGGAAGTAAAGAATGATTACAACAAACACGATGAAGTTGATACCATGTTTGATAAAATGCGCGAAGAACCTGAACCGATGAACGTAGACAAGTCAGTATGGGGCAAGTCGATTATGAAACGGACCAAATACTAAAATATTTAGTAAGTATATACTAAATGTTTACAATTACAAAAAAGAAACAACCTAAACGACATAAGAAAACATTGAAAAAAATACACTGTAATCCATCGAATAAATCAGATTTAATTGTTCCTCAATCATGTATGAAAAAAAACACCATCTATATTATTAAAGATGCTTTCAATGAACATTATCCAGACAAAACAATCAAGTCGAACAACCCTAAAACAATTTGGAACGAACTACATAAAAAACTGGATACATGTGGTCGCGAAGATTGTTGGTTTGACCTGGTCGAAGATGAACATTTGCGCGAAGACCTAAAAAAACGATTGTTCGCTCCATTTCAACCGGACGAATGGAAAAGCAATCCTACCACATGGTTAACTAATCACGACATTCTAAACGTGTTAGAACAATACGAGGAGTTACGCACAGATTTCAAGTTTATTGGTCCTACGCCAATCGATTTTGATAATACGCCTTTGTATTACTATGGAAAATGCGTGTGTCAAGAGTTATGTAAAATGAACGTGGACAAATATCTAACAGAAGGAATCAACAATGTAGGTATTGTATTTAATTTAGATAAACATAACTCGTCGGGTTCTCATTGGGTATCTTTGTATATCGATTTAAACTCCAAAGATGCTTATTATTTTGATAGCAATGGAATCAAACCTCCCAAAGAAATCGATGACTTAATGAACGATTTACGTAAAGAAAAACAATACGAACTACATATAAACGAATTCGAGCATCAAATGCAAAATACAGAATGTGGAATGTATAGCATGTTTTTCATTATTACGATGTTAACTGAAAAGTTAGGGAAAAAATCAAAAAAGCGTAAAAATATATTCAATCATTTACAACGCGTTCGTGTATCGGATAACAAAATGAAGAAATTACGCGAAAAATACTTTAATAAATAAAATATCTGGATTGTATAAATGAGTAGTCAAAATCAAATCAAACAAGAAATCGATACACGGACCGCTAAAAATAATAATGCATCAAAGGGAACAATTATTCAATCCAAAGTATTTCCATCTGAGTTTAGTGGAAATAGAAGTAATGTGGCCAAGGTAGTTACGTCCGTAAAGAAACCACTCCCTTCGTCAAGTGCGAGACAGCAGGTCGACTACTATCTGAATCAACTTTCAAGTTATATTGACTGGGCAACATCATCTAATCCAGACCCGTTGAGAACTTCCGATAGTTTTTTTCCCTCTTTGACTAGAACGATTACATTTCAATCTGCAAGACCAGAAGAAAAGGATGTAAAGGGAGGCAAATCAAATAAAAGATATATAAAATCAAAAAAGAATAATAAATCAAAAAAGAATAATAAATCAAAAAGGGGTTCTCAACATAATAAAAATAAAACGCGTAAACAAAAATAAAAAACTAACATGAACATAAGTTATATATATTCTTATACTCATGAGTGCCTTAGTCCATCCCGAGAACCAAAAGATTATTTGGAATATTGTAAACAACAATATATATGTAAACGAATTCTTTCAAAAGAATACAAATGTATCTAAAGAACAGTGGTTTCGGTCTATTATAGAGAAGTTTTATATGCAAAGCGAAGGTCAGAATCTTTCTATGGAAGAACTGAACATTTTGAATAAGGATGTTCTCACTTTCATGGTGAAATCAGTTCATTCAATCCCTGTACAAAGTTCTCCACCAGAACCTCAAACACAAGTGCTCGACCCATATGCACAAACTCAACAACGAGTGCTCGACCCATATGCGCAAACTTCACAAGCTAGTTATCCCCATCAACAACGAGTGCCGGATCCGTATGCACAATCTGCGCAAACCAATTATTCCACTCAAATACAAACCCCCCCATACGTGCCGAACAACATCGGAGAACAAACCAATCAACAATTCGAAGAGAAAAGACAAGAATACGAACAAATGAACGCAAAACCTGTACCAGAACAAATAGATTTTAAAGAAAAGGAGAAAGACACGATTATTGATAACATGGACGAATTAATCAATCAACATCTAAGCGAACGAGAACAACAGTTGAAAGAGTTAACTCCTCGCATGGTTACACAGGTCAATCCAATAGTGTCAATGCCTACAAATGACATATCGAATAATATAACCATTCAAATACAAGAAACATCTCAGGATAACGTGGATGACAAGTCAGATGAACTGCCATTAAAAATCCAAATATCGGAACTAACGGAACACATGCGGGAGTTGAAAAGAGACCACGATGTGCTGAAACGAGAATTGGTGGACAAGGTCGAAAGTCATACAGTAACAATGAGTCGTATAGAAAAAGATATATTATATCTACGCGAAAACGCAAATAAAATCAAACAACTTGACCAACAATCGGAAAAGTCAGACGAATAACGACAAACATGTAGTTTGTAAATTGACCAACAAAAATATATAAAGTGAATATACTGTATATATTATAATAGAAATGGATTGGTTTAAACACGCACTCTTTATTAACTTGGACGACCGCGTTGATAGACTAGATCATGCATTAAACGAATTCGATAAAATGAACATGCAAGTTGAACGAGTGTCCGCCATAAAAAACAAACATGGTGCTATTGGTTGCACAATGAGTCATATTAAATGTTTACAATTAGCCAAGAAGAGGGAATATGAATATGTATTTATCTGCGAAGACGATATTACATTCTTAGACCCACAGAAATTAAAGGAAAATTTCGAATTATTTCAAACCCATATCCATGAGAATATAAAATGGGATGTATTAATTGTTGGTGGAAATAATGTTCCTCCGTATCAAAAGTTAACCGATTTCTGTTCTCGTGTATTTAGTTGTCAAACAACTACTGGATATATAGTGCGAAAACATTTTTATGATACACTGATAACTAATTTTAAAGAGAGTGCCGAAAACTTAATGAAACATCCAGAAAATGGACGCGAGTTTGCATTAGATATATATTGGAAAAGACTCCAACAGAAACATATGTGGTTAATGCTTACACCTCCGACAGTAAGTCAATATGAGAGTTATAGCGATATTGAAAATAGAAATGTCAATTATGACGCATTAATGCTTGATATGGATAAAGAGTGGTATGTAAAGCAACAACAAAAAATGTTAGCACTACAAAAAATGGGATATCAACAAAATACCAAAAAATAATGAGTACATCCAGTTATTTATTAGTTATACGTAAGAAATTTGCCATAACGCTTTTATTCTTTTCTTCATAGCGACTTGTTTTCATATTTGATTCATATTGTTTGTGCATCATACGCTCACGATAAGTTCGGTCTTGTGCTTGTAGTACTTGTTCTGCTTCTTGTTTTTCGAGAGGTGTCAAAGACTGACTTCCGCGATCACGCATGAAATGGTCAACCGACGAATACTTTTTAACATTATTATAGTCACGTTCGCTTACATTCAGCACTGTCTGGTCTTTATGAACCTTTCGTAAATCATCGAATTTTAATTTACTAAATGGGTCAGATACAACATAGGAATCATCTTCTTCGTCATGAAAGTTATTGTTAGTATTATTATTTGAGTATAATACTTGCACGCCATTATGTTTTACAAGCGACTGTTGATTATCTCGGACTCGGTCGATTACTTGTCCCATATTTCCTGCATTGACGCGTTCATTTATTTCATATGCTTCTTGCTCACTTGTAAACCAGTTGTTTTTCTCGTTATCCAACTTCTTCACCATGTTATTTTCGAATAACTGATTAAATTGATTATTAAACTTGGACTCCCCCATATCTCGCACGAGTTTTTGCATATGGGTTGTTGTATGTTTGTTATCGTTTTTGTACCCATCGGTTGAATATACTGTACTCGTGTGAGTCGTATCGGCATCTTGTTTATGTTGATTATTGTAGAATTGGAGGACTATATCAAATGCTTTTTTGAAAAATAAAAAATAGTCAGTTGACAATCTAGACTTGTCTGGATGTGTAGATAACACTTGTTTTTTTGCTCTTTTCAAATCTTCTACTGAAATATCATAATCTAAATGAAACAATTCCAGGATTTCTTTTAATGAATACATGTTCACATCTAAATTGTGGGTATTGTCTAAATCCATAACTCATATAAATAGACTTCAAAAAAATTATTTACATTGTTTTTTACAAAAATGAGAATAAACATTTCTCATAATATAGAATAGTGATGCCTCTTCCAATTATTCATAAGATAGAGTCTCGTCAAGCACTTCTTCACTTATTGCCCCGCAATCCAGGATTAATATTTATTAAATTCGGTGCTGAATGGTGTGCTCCATGCAAAAGAATAGAGAAGGATTTAGAAAATCATTTCGCAAATATGCCCGATAATATTCAATGTGTTATCTTAGACATAGATGAATGCTTTGATGTGTATGCATACATGAAAAGCAAAAAAATGGTGCAAAGTATACCGAGTGTAATTTGTTATCAAAAAGGAAGTGATACGTACGTCCCAGATGATGTATATAGTGGTTCAGAAAAAAGTGAATTGGATGCTTTTTTTGAAAGGTGTAAAGAAGAATTAATGTAAATATTCTTTAACCGGAACATTTAATACATGTAGATTTGTATCATTATACTTGGTAATATCAAATATAAACTCGCAAAATTCACGAGCTTCGATGTTACATATTTTCATTTGATATATATGTGATGATGGCGAATTACATAATATTTTTTTCAATATATGGTATCCATTGGTGTCTTGTAGATTGAATGATTTTTGATAATTGTAAATAAAATTGTACATAGAATAGTCGTAACCAAACCATTCATACAAACAGTCTTTGTAATCGCGCGTCTTATTCAAGAGCTTATGTATCAATGGTGAAATAAAGACACTTTGGGTTCTTTCTTGTTGATTCGGTATAGTCGCAAACTTCACATAGTTACATATCATTAAGTTGTGTGAAGAAATTTGATTTTGATTACACATGTGTGCTAGATAGGTTATAAAATGAAACAATAACTTCTCAGTACACATCGTATTAAATATAACAATCTGAGTATGTTTTACATTTTTTAATCGGTTCGTTAGAAGGCGTTCGTTGTTGTTATATTCAACCGCATTAAAACTGTCTATAATGATGATTAATGTATTCATATCTGGACTTCTATCAGAATCACATAGAAATATAGGACACATTTGTTCTAATGCGTTCGAATACCAGTGCATATGTTGTGTGGTAGTTATTTGTTTTTCATTCAACTTACTTCCAATGGATATATACACACGGGTAAGTGGGACATTTGAAGTTGCTTCGAACACGGTTTGTTCTAAATTCTCAATGAAATTAGATTTAAATTCGTGTATTGTATTCATGATTGATTGCTTATATGATACATATAATAAATCAATTACCGAGTCTTCAATTTTTTATGTTTCGTTTGTTTTTTCCTTCGATTACGTTTTTTCTTTGTGGCTGTTCTTTTTTTTCCACCCATCAACATTTGTTTTGATTGTATTTCTTCTTGAATTTTTGATTGTGTTTCTTCTTGAACTTTTGATTGTACTTCTTCTTGAAATTCTGGTTGTATTTCTTCTTGAACTTTTGATTGTACTTCTTCTTGAAATTCTGGTTGTATTTCTTCTTGAACTTTTGATTGTACTTCTTCTTGAAATTCTGGTTGTATTTCTTCTTGTAATTCCGCCCAAGTTACATATGATAGAATTGCAGTGGTAATACCAACAAATATATAACTAATTGGTGGAATATTTGTATAAGTCATATTATACTATAAGTAGATAATATGATTTTATTATTTTAAACATTCATTTTAAGAACGGAACTAGCATGAGCATACTTTTCTGCCCACGTTTGTTTGAGATGGTCATTAATGGTATTCAGAGTGTGTCTCTCGTACTCTTCAGGAGACGAATAATAATATGCTTTGATGCCATCCTTAGAAGTAGTATTACGAACTTTGAAAAACAGATTCTCGCCAAAACTTCCAACAGTAATACCTGTATACACAATACCATCGGTAGCACTTTTGATTGATGCACCCGTCGTGTCTGAACTAGAAAACATTTCAATCACCACTTTTTTATTTTGAATGTATTTGATTACTTTGTCGCCTTTGCGGTCATTATTTTTCTTCTTATTCTTATAACCACTCGCATTTGTTGAAATCGAAGCTTCATACTCACTTAGACAAGTAAACTCATCATCTAAATAAGACTGTTGCTGCGGTTCGTCATCCTGAATCATATCTTCGAATGTCTGACTAGTAGGTGGAAGTGCTTTTTCAAATGCTGCCATGATAATGGAAACTAAACTCGATAAGTCGGGTTGTTATATACTATTTATGATAGGTATTCTTTAAATGAATTGTATAAATTATATAGTCATATAACGAAACGAAAAATAATCTATATACATTGTAAATGGAGATAAAAAATACAATTGTCGACAAATTTATGAAATCAATACAAGACGAAATTCCGTCGGGTTTGAAACAAGAAAACGACTCGTCAAGTGAAATAAACAATATACCAGACGAGTTTACAGCCAAACTCACATCAAATGGTGAACAGCACTTTCCATCAATTCGTGATATGAACGAAGATGAATCGAAAAACTTTGTTTATTTAGACAACGATGAATTATCGCGCGATTTTTTAATGGACCGAGATTTAACAAAACAACATACAATACAATTAGTTATGTATCATATGAATAGTGCGCTTGACCTACCATTTGTAGAGTTCTATTTAGAAAAGTCAAATGATTCATATAGTTTCCCTGAAAAAATGGTAGATAATCAGAAATTAGAAAGTACAATTGAAGAAATAAATAAAACACAGCAAGGGGGTATGGAAATCACCACAGAACAGCGTGGCGATATTGAAATGGGAATTAAAACAACCATCATAGAGAACGACAATTTAAACCCATTCGAACAACAGATATTCGAATTATTCAACAATATAACTGGATATTCAGATATCATTGCTGAAAACGCATACAAGGGTTTTGTAGAACACGATAATATTACCTATGTATTGTTCGAAAATAAAGAAAAGACGATTCAAACTATCGATACAGAGCAAAAACATATATGGGTTATCTTAGATGAAATAATGAAACAATCAGTATTGAATACGCCGATTCAAGAACAAGTGTACAACCTATTTTTAGAACATACCAAACTGGCCCATATTACTTCAGAAGGGAAAGTTATAGATATTCCACTGATTGTATATCCAGTAGATAAGGTAAACGATATATATGAAAATATTTATTATGATAGTGAAAACGCAGATGAGACATATTTAATTACCATACCAATCGACAATGATGAATATGGACATATGTTTCTGTTTACTCATACAATTTTACCATCAAACCAAGATGTACATTCGATTAAACGAATGGTTATTTTTACACAAAATTCGTTGTATATGTTAACAAAACCAACGAAAGAATTGTTTGATAAACACCCAATCGTACGTTTCAATGAAGAGGGCGTGACTTTCTGGGGAATATCCAGTTATTTATTGTTTACAGAACTACTATAATATGTGTTTTTAATATATACATATGTACGCCAATCTTTTAGGAATTACTTTTTTGAAGTCATGTAGACCTTATTTTCTAAAAAATATCTTCGATACAATTGACATTCATGATTTTTTATTGATTAATACCATTTTCATAATGATGATTGTATTTGTGTACTTCGCTATAAATTTTGCGTTAGAAAAGAATAGCTTAAGTGTTACGTGTAATAATTGTTCCAATCTATCTTTACCTCAATATTTAATATTGTTTGGATTCGCATTATTTACTGTATTCTCAACGTTCAAATTAGTTGAATTTGATTTACAATACAATACTCCGGCAATTAACGCAGTATTAATTAATACTGTAGCATTATTGTCTTTGTTTTTCGTAGGTAGATTCATTTTTAATGAAGATTATGAGGCGAAACATATTGGCGGGTTTACATTAATTTCATTAGGTACTATATTACTTATTTCGGATGTTCAATACTTAGATTTAACTAGTTTTTCGTTACCGTTTTAATTGAATAATTGCACAAATAATTATTCAATCTATTTCAAATTGGCTCAAACAGAATAAGTAGATAAAAACTCCTTCATATATTTCTCGTCCACTTCTACCCCGTCGTTGATTTCGTCTGGAATCGGGTCACGGTCATACATATCTTTAAAATCGACAATATATTTATTGATTTTTTCAAATGCGGTGTTTGATTTCACGATACGTTCTTCGAATTTCTTAGATTCATGTAACACTTTTTTCTGCTTGTCTGCTAATTCTTGCTCCTTCTCATCTTTTTGTTGTTCAATTAACTTCTGTAATTCGTCTATTTTGTCTGTTTGTTGTGTGAGCATTTCATTTTTCTTTGCATCAGCTAATCCAAGTAGGTCTGTATTATCTCCATCAAAACTCTCTAATAATTCACTTACGCTAATAATGGTGTCACATATATCAGGTTTTTTTATTTTATCGAAATGTCTTCGTTTAGCACTTCCTTCCTTTCCTCGGAATTTATTGTTAAATTCTTCTACTATTTTATCTGGAATAATAGGACTGGTTTCCATTAAACGATCGTATTCATGACGACAAAGTTTCAAAAAATGTCCGGCATCATCCCTTTCATCGGGTTTCTTTGCGAGTTCGATGCGAATGTTTCGGGAGAATTTATCCCAAGAAATCATGGAAACTCTATGTCCCTCATTCAATTCAGATACTTTTAAATATTGTTGCACAGTAGTCAAAATACCTATAAATATATTGACAGCACCGATTACCATTGGAGAATATGTATTGTAAGGTGAAGGTAGACTCGACTGTGCGAAAGACGCTGTACCGGTGATAGTAGACAGTGTAATAGCAGGAATAGTAAACCAAGCATGTAAATAAGAATACTTGGTGTGAGCGCGTAAATTAAGCCATTTATAACATTGTGCAACATCACACCATTCAATCAGAATTGCCTCGTTTTCCTTAGACCATTCTATAGGCATCACGCTCGAATCCATTATACTTTTATTATCATTGTGTTCAGTATGGTGAATTAGTTCGTCTGTAATTTTTTGTTCATTTTTTCTTGCTTGTTCATCTATATTTTTATTATCCATTATGTCCCCTTATATTCTATACGCAAAAAAAAATGACGCTATACATAAATATATCATGCATATCTCTTATTACGCACTTTCATTATTATCGTCTAACTGTACTAGAGCAGCGGATTTATCTACATCCAGTTCTGAAATTTGTGTGATAAGCTGACTATTTGTATCAGACTTGGTACTTTCAGACTTGGTACTTTCAGACTTGATACTTTCAGACTCGGTACTTTCTTGAACATTATCGTCTTCGTCTGAATCCTCGCGCAAATAATCATCTCGATTGACATTATCCTCTTCAATGTCATCTATGGAAAAACTCATATTATTATGCAGATTGTGGTCCATCTCATTTGAAAAATCCTCTAATTTTGATAAAACCCGTTTCAATTGTTTTTTTTGTGAGATGTGAAAAAATGCTAAATAATTCAAAAACAAATTAGTTTGTTCCCGTAAAATCAAATTCTCGTACTGAAGCGTATTCAAAAAATTAGAAATGGAATAACCAATTTTGCTCTCATCGCTATACCCAGTAATCGTATTACGCTGTCCAGCACTCTTCATATGTAATGTATTGATCAAATACAATATACTCGCATGAATTCCCTTTACATCTTCCAATTTATATTCCTGTGAAGGTTCAAGTTCTTTGTACATAGGAAATGTCTTCGCATTTAAATCGTCATTATCGGTTTCGATAGAATGGTCTTTAAAATACTGAATAATCAGTGTATATAGTTTGTAATAGTCACAATACATCCTATTATTTAATAAAACACGGAATTTTTCAATATTTTCAATTTCCATCATAAACGATTTATATTGAAAATAAAACGCATCTAAACAAAAAAGCATAACCTTTTTCGTGTTTTGTTTCATTAGCTCTGTGTACATTTTCTTCACTATTTGTAACCTATCATTAATCTCTGTTTTTGTTTGAAGTACCTTTCGCTTTAGATTTAATATACCTTCAAAATTATTTTTTAGTTTATCCATTTTAAACGCGTGTTCATCGGCCATGATAGTTATTGTATATATATGTTCTGGTAGAAATAAATTTATGATCCATATAGTTCATATGTATAATTTTGAATAGTTGTATTAATTTCTCTCGCCATATTATCAAACGATATTGTGTCATATAAATAGTCTTGAAACTGGATAGAAATGTTCATATGTTGATGTTCATTCATCGTAAATCGGGACCCATGAACATAATCCAGTGGGATGTTATCATTATTTAATGGTATAATATCATCGTTATTTTTTGACAATAACATATTTGGGTTATACATTTTGATTAACCAACAGAATTCTGCTTCTTCGTCGTAAATAAATTTATACGATTTGTTCAATTGTAATTTAGTGTAAAACTCTTTCGCCGGATTTGAATTATATAGATTGATTCTTATTAATCCGATGTAATATATTTCTCCTGCGTTCATTTTGCTACACAAACGGGCGTTTACAATCTCGCCAATATTTTCATTGCGAAAATAATACGCAAGAATAGACCGCGTAATATTATTGCGAATATAAGGAATGTATAGGATAAGTTGATTGTTCATTGTTAAAGTACTGTCTTTACAATATCAATAAACATACATAAAAATATCAATTTTATAATATATCAAGAATATAGATGAACAAAGATACCATAATAGAGAAAGAAACCAATAATCCAAGTCCGATGAGCGATGAATATATTGAAATTGATAAAAATTTGAATAATATCACCAAACCTAAATTAATTCGTAGCACAAACAATACTTATAATACTTCGGATGGACCTGTTCCCGACACTATAAAACATTTTTTGAATTATCTGAACATAGATATCAAGAATACAAAATAAATATTCGGTATAAACATAATAAACAAACACGAATAGAGTATATTATAATATTATGGATACAAATGAGAATGACGTGTTGTCCCGATTTGGTTCCATCCTTGGAGATTTAATTAATGACTTGGCAAATACGTTCCCTGAATTCAGTGATAAATTTCAGACTTACCAACAAGAAGATTTTGCATCAACGCATCTAAAAAATGTCCATGCGCACGCAACGAAAGTGCTACCCGAGCGTTTTTTCGATATTTTGTATCAAAATGCCGATATTTTCAAAGACGAGACCAACACCGAGTTCCTTCCCGGTATAGATTTTAAACTATTTTTCACTATCGATGACGTATCAGAGGATACCAAGAAAACACTTTGGAAATATTTACAGTTAATGTTGTTTATCGTGATTGAAAATGTTCAAGATAAGTCTATGTTTGGAGAAGCATCCAATATGTTTCAGGGTATCAATGAAGAAGAACTACAGAATAAGTTGAGTGAGGCAATGAACGGCATGGGCGATTTGTTTAAAAATATGGGGAAAATGAATGAGGCAATGGGGGAAACCGAATCTGATGATACCGACGAAACTGCTCAAAACTTCAAGGATGAGTTTGCATCGAAGATGGGTAATTTGCCAGATTTGAAGGGTATTCAAGAAAAACTAAACAAATTATTTGAAGGTAAAATTGGAGCATTGGCTAAAGAAATGGCGGAAGAACTAACCAATGATTTTACTGAAGTCTTTGGTGCGGATATGGAAAGCAAACACTCGAATCCGCAAGACATTATGAAAGAATTAATGAAAAACCCCGTAAAACTGATGGACTTGATGAAAAAGGTTTCTGGCAAATTGAATTCAAAGATGGAAAGTGGCGAGATTTCCAAAGAAGAGCTCATGAAGGAAGCAGGTGATATTTTAGGTAGTATGGGAGGAGGAGAAGGTGGAGAAGATTTGAATGAGATGCTGAAGAATATGGCAAAATCGATGGGTGGAAACTTGGGGAAAAACATGAAGATAGACACGAATAAGGTTGACCGAATGATGAAACAGCAAGGTCTAAGAACCGCGGTAATGAAGCAACACGAGGCGAAAAAGAAGAAAATGGCTGAACAGGCGAGTATGCGAGAATCGCAAATGCAAGAGCAAATTCGTCTTCAAGAATCAATTCGACAAGAATATATCAAAAACAATGGTGGCAACGATGATTTAGTATTCCATATTCCAGGTGAAGAGGGACACGAGCGTAGTTTTGTTCACCCCGACTTGTTGAAGGAAATGGAAGAAGAAGGAGAAGACAAAAAAGAACCCAAGAAGACAAAAAAAAAGAAAAAGAAGACCAAGAAATAAACAAATAAACAAATAAACAAAATTGTTTTCTAATGATTGTATATATATGTTATCTAAATACATCAACATTCCTCTATTTTTGGTGGCACTTAGCATCGGAATATTCGCAGTGTATATTACTGTGCCTGAAACCAGAAATATTTATGTATTTCCTACGCATGAAAACGTTGAAATAATGCAATACAAAGATAAAACGGGTAATTGTTTTGAATACAAAGAAACTGAGGTAACCTGTCCTACAGACGAAAAAAAAATTACACAGATAAAGCCACAATATTAGTATAATACCAAAAAAATATACTCATATTGTAAATGATTAGTGATGCAAGTTTAAACCTATCTATAAAAGACGTGCGATACAACGAACAATGGACCGAAGGCATTTTTGACGTGTTAGACAGAATACGAGTGAATTGTTACGAGCTGAGTGAAATTCATAGTTACAAATATGAATATTACAAAGAAGTTGCCAAAGTCTATCGGATTCCCATTATTGTACTTAGTGGTATAAATACTTTTGCCGCAGTCGGTTTAGATGGCGCTTTAGATCCGCAGTATGTAGGCATCCTAACAAGTCTGATTTCTCTAGCATGTGGAATTATAACAGCAGTGGAATTGTATTTAAACGTACAAAAAAAGATGGAAAATGAATTAATATCACATAAAGATTATTACAAGCTAAGTCTGGAAATATACAAAACCATCAAAATCGAGGCAGATAAACGAGGGGTGGATGGAAAGACATTTTTAGACGATAAGTTCAATGCATATGAAAAGTTATTACAAAATTCGAATGATGCAAAAGAATATTCCGTCATGCAAACAGATTATTTGACGCCTCCATTAATGGAAGATGTAAAAGCAGAAGTCGATGATGAGAATAATAGAAAACGGACAAATTATTTTAAAGTGCCTAGCATTGAATCGTTTACCGCACCTAAGTGGCATAAAATGAAAAAGGAACGAGAAAAACGTTGTGAAATGCGTAGTCAACATAAACGAACCCCCCCCTTAGTAAGTATACGAGAAACGCATAGTGAAGGTGATGTACATTCTGAAACCACATCTATAAGTACACATGATGATATGAATGACCCGATTACCATTACAATTAAAGATAATAAAGATAATATTTTAGACAAATACAAAAGATACAACAACGTATAATTTTTTATAAGCAAACTCTATACACATGTCTTCTGAAGAAGCAAATTATCTGATTTCTCATGATGTGACTATGGATCTGATTCGTCTTACTATGTTGATTTACAATTATGGTAAAGATTTTACATTTGAGTCTTCTACTGATGTCAATTTCAAAGGATTTCTTGATCGTATTATAAATACTTACACAGATTCCGAATCTTTGTCTTTTTTACGCAAATCTTCGTTATGTGACATACAGAATAATAATGATAATATAGAATTATGTGAGTTTATAACTGAGCCTGAAACAGATATACAAGCAGGTATTATTTTAAATCACAGCAAAAAACAGTTGTGCGTGGTGTTCCGAGGAAGTGAATCTATGAAAGACTGGTATCACGATTTTCAAATATCAAAACGCATTCTCCATGATAACATAAAAGTTCATTGTGGATTTTACAACCAATTACACGATACGAGTGTATGTGATAAAATGATAAACAAGGTAAAATCAATATTAGCAACGTATCCGGATTATCATGTTTATATTACGGGACACAGTTTAGGAGGTGCTTTATGTACATTGTTCGGATATTTGCTATCACACGAAATAGACAATCATGTTAATGTAGTGTCTTTTGCAAGTCCTCGCGTTGGAAATTCGTATTGGAAAACATCGTTTGAAGAAAAATCCAATTTGTCGCATTATCGTATTACCAACAATCGCGATATTATTACTGCTACCCCATCATATAATTATCGACATGTGGGCACAGATATTCATGTATACGATGATTGTTATAAAGTGGCGTCTACAGATGTAAAATTTTGTTGTAATTTTTCTTGTATTTTTGCGAATCATTGGAGTATAAGTGACCATGATTGTGATTTGTATTATGAACGTATTAAGAAAAATAAGTGGTGAACAGTCAAACAAATCAAAGAAACACCACAAGTAGACATAGTGACTAAGTAAAGTAAATTACAAAATATATACTGATATAGTATATATTATGAACTTCAAACGATTATTAACTACAGAAACAGGTAAAGGATTTGTCTCCATATTACTTGGATTGGGTTTAGCATCATTATTTAGAAGAGTATGCCACGACGATAAATGTTTGCGATTCAATGGACCAGTTTTAGACGAAGTAGAAGGAAAGACATTTAAATCCGGAGAGAAATGCTATAAATACGAGGCGGTTCATAACAAATGCGAATCCACTAAAAAAAGCGTGGATATACATCAACAACAAGAAATATAATGGATGTCTAATTCGTTGAAAACCATACAATCAAACATAATTATTATTGTATAGTTCATGGACAACGCAACGACTCGTATTGCAGATTTACCACTTCAACCTATACAACCTGAGAAAAATACACCCAAGATTCCAGATGACGTACAGACAAATTATGCACCGATAAATAATCATCCTAACCCATTTGGAGTCCCGAATACGCAGCAACCAATGACTCACCCGGAGATATCGCAAAATCCGAATAATCAATATACAGAAAATATGCATGTCCGTCCGGATAATCCAAGTGCGCAGTTTTTAGATGATGAACAACAACACGCATTCATCGCATCTCAATCGCAGCAACGGCTTCCTTCGCGTGATATTCCAATGGATACTACACAATTCTCGCACGACGAACAAATCCAAACGAATTATGTCCCCAAATCTATTTTGAAAAAAGATTATGTGCGCGATGAATACAATATTTCTGAACAAGATATTCAGAATCAAGAGCGAGCAAAGAAACAACAGACCCGCTTCGAGACAATGATTCACGAATTCCAAGTGCCGATTATTCTCAGTCTATTATATTTCCTTTTTCAATTACCTATTGTGAATGCGCAAATATTTAAAAAGTTTTCCTTTTTAAGCATTTATGACGAAGATGGAAATTTCAATGTTTATGGATTGGGTTTCAAAAGTGTCTTATTCGGTTCCATTTATTATACATTTATGAATATATTCTATTTTTTAATGGAAATTTAACTAACGACCTTATAGAAACGGTAACCACTTAGACCTCTTTTTCTTGGTTTTATTATTCTTTTCTTCTAGTTGTTTCTTTTTTTCCTTCGTTTTTTCGATTTTTTCCTTCTTTTCTAATTTCAATCTCTCAATATTTGCGGGATTGTAATTCAAAAACCATTCTTCGTAATGTTTCGAACCCTTTTTGATTTCTCTATATTTCGACGCTTTTTCGGCGCGAATTGATTCTTTTGTTGGTTGTTTTCCAAAACAATCGATATTGAATCGTTGTAACAATCCTTTTTGACTCAGACGGTTTTTTTCTTGGACATGGAACAAATACGACGACATGCAAATCAATCTATCAACATCATATTCAGGTAAATTAAGGTAGGTAAACCCCAAATAGAATGATAAAATTGTATCGATGGTTGCTACCTTTATTGATGTGTTTTTCACATTGATTACATTATAGTTGTGACAAGCAATTGGTTCGTAAATAAACGCGATTGTATCATCGCCAACTGCCACCTGAATACGTCTAGGCAATATTTCACCCACCGGAGCATGCTCTACAGACTTGATGTTGGTCGCGCCCAGTTCTTGTAATTGTTCTTGCAAGATTAACGCGGTTTTATCAATATCGTCACTTAGAACGTCAAAATCGGGAGTATGTTTTCTAGTTTTAGTTTGGGATTCTTTACTCGAAATATATTGGGAATACAATGAATACGCATACCCACCAAAGAACACAACGCCATTGTTAACCAGTGTATCTCTCGTGGTCAAATAGATTTTACTTTTCATATCATCATCGACACCCATTTTACGTTGAAAATCGACCGAATCGCATTTTGAAGATTTCAATGGATAATGTTTATTCAACAAAGTCAATCGTTTCAATACCTTTTCCCAGCGACTTATATCACCCGCGGGACGGGATAACTCTAAATACATGCCCATACGTAGGAAATTCGCAGGCACATAGCGTATTCCAGCAACCAATAAAGATTCCTTGAATAAGGATTTATATAAGTTTGGTTCAAGTTGAGTAATATCCGCAATAGGAATAAAATTCACATAGACTTTGTATGTTCCGTAATGAACCCCCGCCTTTGCCTCGGCATCGGTGTAACCGTGTTTATAATAAATATCGGTCAATTCTTTCGCATCTTTCAATGCGTCAGGAGAATAAAAATCGTAGTCGGGGATCTCGGCATCGCGATTGTAGAATTGGTCATATGAAGGTAAAATATTATTAATCGCAGTGCCACCATAACACATCAATTTCTTCTTGATTAAAAAATCTTCTACAATCTTTAAAATACTTTTGATTTCGGCAGTATTGACAATCTTCTTTCCTTTGGTTTCTTCGTTATCGTCTACCGCCTGACGCAAGATTGCTAATTCACATTCTTCAAACGTCATTTTATTATCACATACCGATTGATTGTATTTGTTATATTTTTTCTTAGTTTGTTGTTTTCCCATAAATAATCTTATATATAATATAAGATTATTTTAATTTTTAATCATTTTTCTATATCTTTACTCACTAATTTCTTCATTGGTCTTGTAATATTGAATGACAGAAGCTAGTGGCACAAAACTTGATTGAAAATTATTGAAGAACTCTTCATACTCATTCAATTCTTCGCCTTTCAAATAAAACCGGAACAAGTTCACTTGAATTACATGTCCTAAAACAAGGTCTTTCAATTCCGGATTTTTCTCATTTTTCATACGTTTACTCGGAAGGGCTATACGGTATTTATCTACATTTGTACAGAGGTCGCATCCGTCTTTGATCGCAAGGGGATAGGTATTTTCAGCAAGTACTTCCGCAAATGTATTAGAATACATACTGGTAGTTCCGCTTTCTATATTGATATATCTGTTCAAATCGTTACAATATTTATCATCTTTTGTGCATTGAGATTGCTCAGCATAATTAGTATTCAATGATTTATCAAATACGAGGACCACTTTACCCATAATATCGCTCAGTTTAGTATTACTATCTACCTTCTTATTGTACAATTTGTTTTTTAAAGAATAATCAACTGATTTGGCAATCATTTTATAAATAGAATTGTCTTTGGATTTCACGCGTAACTGTATAAATATGGGGTCTTCATAATTCGGAGACGGACGAGAAAACGCACTGCTTACTACACTCGTTAACGCATTGTCTAGTAAAATAGAGTTATCGGTTTCGTATGTTTGATACGTTTTATCAACACTATACGTGACCTTGGGTTTGTTGTCTATCAAAAAAACCTCGAAATCTACAAACCGGCATCCGCGCTCAATCACATATTTAATCATATCTACATTTACATATTCTCCGGTCACTGCGCTATTATATGAACCTTTTACTACATAATCCTTCAATAATTCATTGGAGTTGTCTTTATTTGTGGAAGACATGTTCACTGGAATACCTTTATTGTTTAATGACGATAATTCACTGGAAGGACTATTGGTAAATCCTTCTTCCACCCCGTCACACGCATCTATCTTACATTTCTTATTTTCAAATGATTCACGGAAGTTTAACCATTGTTTTGCATGAACCAATAAAAACTTGGAAAATAAGTAAAATAAGATACATATCGTAACTACGCTTATTATTGTTTGTAACTTCATCGGTTATTTATAATATACACATAATATATTTTAACAAACAATAATATAATACTTTATAATATATATACCCATACACAGATGGCAGGAGGATTACTAAATATCGTATCTACAGGAAATAATAATGTCATATTAACTGGAAATCCGACTAAGACATTCTTCAAAGTAACATATAGCAAATACAGCAATTTCGGGTTACAAAAATTTCGTATTGATTATAATGGATTAAGAGAACTTCGATTGAATGAACCCTCTACATTTACTTTCAAGATACCGCGTTATGCGGAATTGTTGATGGATACATATATAGTCGTTACTATACCTGATATTTGGAGTCCAATTCATCATCCTACATCTGGAACCGATGGTGATGGTACAAATAATAATTGGGTGCCTTATGACTATCGCTGGATAAAAAACTTGGGGTCGATGATGATTCAAGAAGTAGAAATTAATTGTGGTTCTATGAATTTACAGCGTTATAGTGGAGAATATATTGCGTCTATGGTGGAAAGGGATTTTAGTGACGAAAAAAAAGACTTATTTAATAAAATGACAGGCAATGTAGGTGAATTGAATGACCCTGCAAGTTCTCATCAGCGTTTATATATGTATCCTTCAGCATATCATACAAGTAATTCCACTGGAGCTGAACCATCTATTCGTGGACGCAATTTATATATTCCTCTTAACAGTTGGTTTTGTCTAAACAACGGTGCGGCTTTTCCATTGGTTGCCCTGCAATATAACGAACTTACGATTAATGTGACTATGCGACCTATCAGAGATTTATTTCAAGTAAGAGATGTCTATGATATCGTTTATAATTATCCATATGTACAACCGGATTTCAATGACTCTCGTTTTCAAATGTATCGATTTTTACAAACGCCTCCTTCGGCAGATATCAGTCCATCAAACTATGCGAACAAAGTGTCTACGTGGAATGCAGATGTTCATCTATTATCAACTTATTGTTTCTTATCTAAGGAAGAATCCCAGACTTTCGCAGCAAAAGATCACGTATATTTAGTCAAAGACGTTCATCAATATAAGTTTGAAAACATTACAGGGACAAAAAAAGTGAAGTTAGATACAAGTGGAATGGTTGCGAGTTGGATGTGGTATTTACAGCGAAACGACGTAAATCTCAGAAATGAATGGGATAATTATTCCAATTGGCCGTATGAACAATTACCTGTGAATAGTACTATCTATTCAGTCAACTCGAATAGTGTAGGAATTTCTCAAAATGACGGTAATACTGTTTATCCAGATATCCATCCAGGTAATTCTGTGAACACGGGTATCAGTACTACGGGGGATTATGCGGTAGATAACCGTTCTCATATATTAGAAACAATGGGCATTGTGTTAGACGGTGAATATCGTGAAAATATTTTAACACATGGCGTATATGAATATGTAGAAAAATATACACGCACAAAAGGAAATGCGAAGGAAGGATTGTATTGCTATAATTTCTGCTTGAATACAAGTCCTTTTGATTATCAACCTTCCGGTGCTATCAATTTGAGTAAATTTAAAAATATTGAGTTGGAGATGACTACATACGTACCACCTGTAAGTGATAGTTCAAAGTTTGATATTATTTGTGATATTTGCGGCAATGCAGTTGGTATTCGTAAAGCAAATTGGCGTCTGTATGACTACAACTACAATCTCACCTTATTTGAAGAGCGCTATAATGTACTTTCCTTTGTAGGTGGAAACGCCGGCATGTTATATGCGAAATAATGAGTAGGATTAGACCGCTTTTTTATAAGAGTGTATATTATAAAAAAGAAATTATACATATGGAAAAGATAAATACCACAGAAAAGAAATCAAATAAGAAAACATTTAGTAAAGAACCTGTACATAATACATCTGAATTCCAAGTAGAAAATATGAAACATAAGATACAATCAGTCAAGAAGAAAAAGAAGTTGTATAACTATAAAAATATTGAACAATTGAAAAATATACATGACGACGTTACAACCGACCCCTCGAGTGAGCCGATAATTGAAGGATTACCAACGAATCCTATTGCGAAATTCAAAGAAGACGATTTTGAAGGCGGTAAAGATGATATCTATGAACGTGAAACTCCACCTCCCAAACAAGAGACACCAGATGAAGATAAAGATGAAGGTGATGGGAAATCAACAAAAGAAAAAATAGGTGATTTCTTTTTAAGCATAGATGCATTTGGTGATAAAGTAGTTGAAACATTGATTCGGTCATTTTCTGTCGAAAAAGTGTATGAAAATGATAAAAAAATCGTGAAAGAGTATGTATATAGTTTTTTTGCCATATTCGCCGCATTGTATTTGACTACAAATTTATGCATCACTATGTTTTTACGAATTGATGGAAAACGGTTGGGTATTGCTGAATACGACCCGTATGATAAAAATTTCGATACATCTAATTTTGCTACTGGATATCCAGTATTTTATCGTTATACCGAAGAATATATACGTAAAATGAAAGAACCTGCGCCCGAAATACAAAAAGGTCAGGAACCTCAATGGAATATTCCTCACTTTTTATTAGCCGGACCGTTGTTTCTAGCTGACTCGTTCGGAAGTTTTGTTGAAAGTGCTCCAAAATATCTTACTGATTTATTCAATGTAAATGCGCTGTATTTGATGATATTTATGTTTGCGTTCTTTATGGCACGTCACGGTGTGGCAATCATGCAAAGTATAGTGGGGTCAACTATGAAGGGAGATTTTGAAAATCCATATGTGTATATTCCGTTAATTGGTATTCTATGGGTGTTCGCTATGTCTTTTTCTTCTATGAGCGAATCTCGGATTGAACTCTTAAAATCAAATACCTATTTCTTAATCGCTTGGGGTATTATGACAATACTTCAACTTATCATGTTTATATTTTTAGGTCCACTTGTCGGTGTAATGTTGTTTGCAATACTCTTCTTAATTCTAAGCACGGTTTCTATGTGGTTCTATGCTGACTGGAATATAAGTAAAGCATTCCAATTGGTAAACGAATTAAATAAGATGGTGACACAAGAAATGAGGGATTATGAAATGCCCGAAAAAAGTAATTGTCGTAAAACTGGGTTTTTCAGTGACATCGCATTCTATATAAATCGGATGGCACATTTTTCGTATAATAATTTACATTATTTATCGTTTATCGTTTTATTTGGTGTTGCTTGTTCAGATTATTACGCAAATATGAAGAGTGAACGATTAAAAAATATGTTAATACCCTTTACGTTTGCTTTGATGATTGGGTTGAGTACATTAATGGATAATCCATTCGCCTATATATTCCAGACAGCCGAATCACTTTATTAGTCATCCATCCAACATATAATTATATTTACATTGAAAACTAAATAAACACTTTTCAATGTAAATATTATCCAAACAATTATGGGAAAGAAGAAACAGAGAGTTCTTCCATTCGTGAGTATATGTACTCCTACTTTTAATCGTCGTCCCTTTATTCAAAACATGTTTGAGTGTTTTCGTAATCAAGACTACCCCAAGTCTAAGATGGAATGGATTATCGTCGATGATGGAACTGATAAAATCGGTGATATGATAAAGGCCGCAGATATTCCACAAATAAAATATTATGAAGTCGATAACAAGATGCCTCTAGGTGCGAAGCGTAATTTTATGCACCAACAAGTAAAAGGTGAGATTATTGTATATATGGATGATGATGACTACTATCCACCTGAACGTGTTTCTCACGCAGTAGAAACATTAATGGATAATCCAGATGCGTTGTGCGCTGGTTCCAGTGAGATTTATATTTATTTTAAAGGAATGAATAAAATGATGCAATGTGGACCTTATGGACCAAACCACGCTACAGCCGGAACATTTGCTTTCAAAACGCAATTGATTCAGCAGACGAAATACGAGGACCACGCTGCTCTCGCAGAAGAGCGGGCGTTTTTGAAGGATTACACTGTCCCGTTTGTTCAATTAGACCCGATGAAGAGTATTTTGGTATTTTCACATGACCATAATACATTTGATAAACGAAAAATGTTTGATCAACAACAAGACCCGAAGTATTTCAAAGAATCTGGTAAAGTAGTCAATAATTTCATTCGTAGAAAGAATGAGAAGACTATCAAAAAGTTCTTTTTAGAGGAGATTGATAATATGTTGAAATATTACGAACCTGGACGTCCAAACATGAAGCCAGACGTGTTGAAACAAATCAAAGAAATTGAAGCAAAACGTGATGCAATGAAGCAAGAAATGTTAGAAAAACAGAAAGAAAATGGTCCGATTATTTTGAACCGCCCTGAAGGACGAGTGCAATTATCCAACAAACAAGTGGTAGAGATTATTAAACAACAGCAAGGCGAATTAGAGAAAATGAAGCAAGAGCGAGCCGAGATTGACCGTCTTTCGGATTTGATGAAACATAAGTTAGTTGAATTGCACAATAAAGCCGTTACTCTGCGTAAAGAAAAGGAAACAATTGAAGGTGAAAAGAATGTGTTAGAACAAAAATTATTGCATAATCATGAAAAGAATGAGTTAGAACCAAAATTATTGCATAATCATGAAAAGAATGTATCTGTTACATCCAATAAAAGGGTTTCTTTTATTGAAACTGGAGAAACTCCCATTAATAAAACCGACCCGGTAGTTTCTGTATAAAATGCCATTTTCACAGAGTAAAAACAAATACAAAGTGTATTTAGTAGATGAGGTTAGAAGCAGTTGTAAATGTTCCAAATGTGATGGAGGATTATGTTAGACGTTTATGGTAAGAAAAATACAAGACCAAACAAATATAAAGATATATTTTTATATTTATATATAATGTCAATTACACGACTTTCTAATATTGATCAACTTAGATATATATGTGGAAATGTATCTCCAGATATAAGTATTAAAACAAGAGCAAGTGATTTTAGTGCTAATACAAAAAGTGCTTTTCTACAATGTGATGGATATACTAAAATATATACACAATGGTTTATGTCACATAGTGCTTATACATATAAATCAGGAGGCGGTGGTCCTGGAAGCCATGCGCCAACAAAGTATCATGAAGTTGATGAAAAATATAATGCAGTCTATGAAGAACCTGTTATTTGTTATACAACGCCAAATATTAATAATATAGACGAGTTATTTGAAAAAGAATATGAAATTGTAAAGATTGTTGGAAAAGTGGAAAATAGCATTTGCAAGATACATTTATTTTGTGATGAAAATCAAGTTGAAGAACTATTGACAAAAATAACGAATGATATTGATATGACTGAATTAACCTATATACAAAAGGCACAAAGGACATGTAAGACGTTTATTGTATTGCCTATTAGTTATGTAATAGGAACAGCCTTTTGCCTGCTTAGTTGTTCTGCTTTATGTATTACTGGAAATTGGAGTTGTAATTATTATCTAGGCGGTGAGTTATTCAGTTATCGAACAGGATTGAATATGAATAAACGTCTAATTGTACTAACCAAACATATATGGAAAAATAATAAAATATGTTGTGATAAACTATTATATTCACATAATACATCTGAAATTAACGATGAATTATATGAGAATTATGATAATCATAAATTATCATTAAAAAAGGTTGAAGATATGGAATTACTGATTCGTTTTGATAAATGTGCAATTATCAATAATCAAGACGTTCAAGATATTCAACAAGAACTTTTAAAGAATATATATCCAGAAGATAAACAATTACGTAACAATGAATTACAACGTATTCAAAATATAAATTTTGTATTACGTCCAGATGATATTGAAAAATATGCTGCAATAAACCAATCTAATACAACATATGAAAATAATCAAGAAGCGAAAGAACAATAATTTTTAGAAAGGTTGCTTCTCAATCAGTATAGAGGAGAAGAAGGACCGGTGTATTTCAAATCAGAAAAATTTGGGGTTATACCTCGTAAGAGTGATAAGTGTCCAACTGCGGGAGATTCGCCATTACCCCATTGTTGATTTATTTTTTTGCCGTTAAACCTGGCGTTTTAAATCTTCAAGGGGTAAACCTATTTTTGGTGTTAACCGTGCAATTTTACACCCTTGAACATGTAAATGTTCAAGGGTGTAAATGTTCAAGAGTGTATAATTACAATTGTGTTGAGACAAATCGTTACATCAATAAAGAAATACCGTTCGTCAAACTAAATGTGATGTTGGCGAAAATGTTCAGTATACTTATTCTTCAATTTCATCTAATATAGCTTCTTTTTTGACATTTTTATCTAGAAATCGGTATACTCGTTTAATATCCAACTTGGTAATGTTGGTATCTTGAAACATCTTTTCCACGGCGTTCAATACATCATTCTTTTCATAGAATTCTTTACCCTTGAATAGTCGCAATTCTTGGAACATCGCCAACATATCTTTTTTATCCAAGTCCAGATTTTGACATAGATTAATCAAAAATACCATATTATTATACTCAGTAGAATATTTGGTTAAGACTTTGGTGAAACGTACCTCGGGTGGATTGAAAATCGGTTTATTGTCAAAATATTCGTGGTACAATTTATTATTATAAAACGTTTTAATCAGTGAACTCATTTCATTAAATTGCCATATTTGACTTTGAAAAGTAATACGATCAATATAATCAGCATAACAAATATTATCTAATACGCGCAAATATAGCGGAAAACTCTTTTCTTTTGGTTGTTCTTCCAATACATCGACTATGTTTTCATGCCATAATAAAGATATAATTGTTCTGTCAGTTTCATTCATTATTCGTGCATGGTCTTCCAATTTATACTGATAATTAATTAGTTGTTGAGTTGTCTTTTTCGCATCTTCGTTTACTGATTTGCGTTTGAATATAATGTTTAGTTTATTCGTGTCGATGGAATCTGGGTTGTTAATCAATTTACTCACGAATTCTAATTTGCGAAGGTCCCCTTGAATATAATTCAAAATGGTTGTTTGTTTCTCTTCGTCTACATTATGATAATTTTGAATATTATGACTCAGTAAGTTATGTATTTGACTTTGAGTAGGTAGTTTCAACTCGAATAAATTACACACTTTCATTAACTCCTTTAGTTTCTTATCTATGCTGTAATTCCCCACACATATAATCGGGTTCTTAGTGCAACTTTCTAATTTCTGTTTTTTTGTTTTCTTTTGGCGTATTAATTTGATCAACGCATTAATTCCTCCTTTGTCGCCATTGTTCATCCCATCAATCTCGTCCATTAAAATTACAATACGTTTCTTTTTCTTTTCCATCATTTGTAATACATTCTGAGATGCAATATTACTACTGGTAATCGTGTCTATCAAGTTTTTATTTCGCACATCACCTGCATCGTATTTGATAACGTCATATCCTAGATCACGAATAGCGTCCAATACGAATTTTGTTTTTCCAGAACCAGGCGAACCGTATATATAAAATCCCCTTTTATATGAAATGTCGTTCAACGAATTATCAAAATTCGATAATAGCGATTTTAATTCATTCGCTATATGTGTCCTTTCTAGATGTATATTCACGTCGTTCATTATGGAAGTTTTTTTCATATGTTTATGAAATATTCGTTATACTTTATTATATATTTTTTCTATAATATAATAAATCTCTCTACTCTTCTCGTCGATTACTTATCTTGCGAACGCACTGAAATCAGCAGTCACTGGCATGAACTGAGAAGGTTTCTTTTTTTCGACGGCTCCCATATAATCAAACTCGGCGGTTCTGTGATTCTTGCTAGGGAGGGCGGTGTTTTGACTACGAGTGCTCAGTCCGGTTTGTAGTCCAGGAACAGTTTCTTTCTTTTCTTTTACGTCAGTAGGAACCATTTTAAACAATCCAGCAATACCAGAAGCGGTATCTTTCACAAGTCCACCCGCGGTGCCGGCAGTGTCACGAATCAAACTATCTGCTGTACCAATCGTTTTTCCAGCAACATCGCCGACAACTTCGACTGATTTACCAGCAACCTCTCCGACGCCGCCCACAGTTTTACCGGCAACCTCTCCAACACCACTCACAGTTTTACCGGCAACCTCTCCTATGCCACCGACTACATCTGTTGCTACCGACCTTCCGTTTTTATCTTCCTTCACCAGAGACTTCCCATTCGTTCCCATGGTTCCTGAACCGCCTTGTCCACCACAGTTCGTGCATGTCACTTCCTTCGGGCAAGACGGACACGTTGGGCATACAGGAGGAACTATTTGAGTCTTCAGAATGTAGTCTTCAGATGTGATATCTTGACTAGATTCTTCAGTTGCCTTGTCATCTTCTGCAACATCACCATTCGCACTCTTTAACTCTAAAATGGTCTTTGCGTTAGGTCCTTCGGTACCCTTTTCTGTGAATTTTGTAATGGATTTCATCACTAGTACTTCACTTGCTGACCCCTCGTGTCCGAGTAACACGACCATAGTTTGTTGTTTGTAAGGTAAATAGACAATCAGGTTTTGACCTAGTTCATCTAAAGCATACATAGGCGTAAACTCAGACATAGTCACATTGGTGCGTTGCTTAATAATGTCAGCATCGGTAGTGATCAATCCTTCACCGCGTCTGTAGATCTTGACATCGCTTGAACCAGTCTTCACAATCAAATCGCCAGTCTTGAAATCGAACTTTACATTCTCGGCTATCTGATACACATCACGATCCTCGGTATATAGTGTTTCACTTACAAGTCCATTGTTTGACGCATTCGATATTGCGCGATAATGAGTTAACATGACGGGGGTTTCAGTATTGTCAGCAACTTGTTTCTTCTTGCCATCAAATAAATAAGAACCTGCTAATTTATTCTCATCTTTGTCGTGAACCAACAAATAAGTTTGTTCGCCCCATCCAATATAATATACGTTCTTGTTACCCATGTTGGTCGTTTGACTTGGGTATTCCCATGAAGCATGTGAAGGACTAATGGCTCCCATCGTCACACTTGCGTTATTAGAAGCATCCGACCCGTCGGTATAGTAAGTCACCGAACCAGACCGAGGGGTAATAAATATGTCTCCTTTCACCTTATTTCCAGAAGCATCGGCCCCTTGTGTCTCTACTAAATTTCCATTTTCATTGTCAAACATAATGTTCTCGTGTAATACGTATAAATCTTTGGTAGTAGAATAGGCATTTACTTTTTTAGACATCATTGATGAAGATAAACCTTCACGCATAGAATGTCCAATTAGCATAGAAATTACCAATACAACCAGTAAAATCATGAAAATAACTAGAGGCGTCATTTTGAATTTCATATTTAATTTCATTCTTCAATATACCTTATAACCCGAAAAAAATCGCTTGTGTGAAAATTGATTTGTTTTATTTATATAATATACAAAACAAACCTTGACGATGTTGGCCAGATGTTATGAACCGACCAAACACAAATACGAAATTTGTATAGATGAAGCCGGCCGTGGATGTTTATTTGGACATGTGTATATAGCTTGCGTTGTTTTACCTAAAGATGAACATGCGTTTCCTGGAGAAAATATCAAAGATAGTAAGAAATTCACATCTAAAAAGAAAATCCTAGCAGTTGCGAATACAATCAAGGAACACGCCTTGTATTATCATATTGCTCACCTGGATTCACGTGAAATAGATAAGGTAAACATTCTTCAGGCAGTGATGATTGGAATGCATAAGTGCATCCGCGAAACCATCACTCACTTTCAAAAACAAGACAATTCGCTTACTGTAGACGACTTTGCAGCTTTAATTGATGGTAATTACTTCAAACCGTATAATGTGTTTGACGAGAAAAAAGAAATGTTACTCTCTATGGAATCGTATACATTTGAGAAAGGCGATGGCCGATTTATGGGGATTGCTGCTGCTGGGATACTAGCAAAAACCTCTCGAGATACGTATGTATTGGATTTA
>Ga0233436_1000299_pt1 | contig 59082 bp, 40 predicted proteins | sample SI_122_August201_2_FD_182723 | JGI IMG/M metagenome (GOLD analysis project Ga0233436, IMG submission 182723) | Seawater microbial communities from Saanich Inlet, British Columbia, Canada - SI_122_August2016_150_MG | ecosystem: Environmental > Aquatic > Marine > Inlet | place: Canada: British... | reverse complement strand
CAATAAGATAGATAGATATTTTTTTCATATTTAAAACCTTTATTTTTTTTTATTTTTAATATATCAAATAATAACACAAATTTAAGCCAAAGTCTCCTATTTATCAAGGTTTCAAGGGATATAAAGGTGTTAGTCCAGATAGTCCTAAAAAACATCAATTTTGTTCAAATAAAGGGTTTTGGGGTAGAGGTTCAGAATTAGGATTATAATAATGCGTTAATGAAGGAGAAACATCCAAATTTAAAAGGAAAGGAGATAGTTCAAATAATATTTGACAAAGCAACAGATTTAGGGGGAGAGGAAGTAGATAAGGTATATAGAAGAAGAGGAATAAAAAAACCCCATCCAAAGGACAGGGTTTTAAAGATAGATAAAAACAGAAGTTTTAGTTATTTACCAATGAAATCAGAAACTTTTAATTCTTTAATATCTTGAACAACTTTAGCAGAAGTATCATCAGCAATTTTTTTAACTCTAACAGCTTCATTAGTAACTTTTTTTTGAACATTTTCATAATATCTTTCGTTAGCAACAGTTCCTTCAGCATAGTGACCTTTTTTAGAAACAGTTACAACAATAGCGGCAACAACAATAAACAAAATCATAAATGTATTACTATTCATAATAACCCCTTAATTAGTAAGAAACTCTAACTGTAATGTAGCTAGAAGGTCTTGAAGATTTTTTAGTGATAGTTTTACCATTAAAAGTACCAGTTAATTTATAACCAACTAATTTAGTATCATAGCCAGCAGGATGAGTTAAAACTCTAACATTAGAACATCTATCTTCATAGTGACCAGAAGGTTTATTATCATAACCAACATCATTAGTAGCAATTTTGTTACCGATTACAGCACCTAGGATAGTTCCAAAAGCTCTTCTATCAGAGTGACCACCAGAACCTAATTTATTACCAATAGCACCACCAAGTAAAGTTCCGATAGTTTCATCATGAGTGATACCACTATTAGAGTTATGGTAGTTTCTATCTTCAACCCAAACTTGTTCACAATTTTTTTGATAAGCAAATTTTGCAGAAGTTCTAACTTCAGCGTAGATTGGTTCAGAAGAAGTCACACTAATTCTTTCAGAGTATCCACTTGCTTGAGCAGAAGTAACAATAGCAGAAGCACCAACAAGACCTAAAACGATTTTTTTAATTGTATTTTTCATAATATTTACCTTTTATTAAATGAGTCTTAATATAGTTTATCTCATTTCTTAACTAATAATAACATAAAAAAATAAAAATATGTGTTTTGAGGGGTTTTTTAAGAAAATTTTCAGTTTAAGGGGAAATTCACCAAACAAAAGGAAGGAAAGTTTGATGAATTTCAGTATCTAATACAGACCCAAAAGAAAAATTGGGATTATGTTTTAGATATTGGGGATAAAACAGTTTTCAGATTTAGCTTTAATAACTAATTCAGAACCACCATTTTTAGTATCAGGTTTAATAGTAATTCTTGCATTACCAAGACCGACATGTTTACCATGTTCTACAATCACACCATCAGGGAATTTAGAACCTCTAAGTTCTACAACAATAGGGATACTTCTTAAATCCGACTTTTTAGGGTCGAATGCGTTAATTTTAAACCTTCTAAGTTCAGGTTTATCATCAGTTTCTCTATATACTTTAATATCAATTTCATTACCGAAAGCAAAGGCTGTTCCAGAAATATGACATTCTCCAATTTTCAAATCAAGGTTATTATTCATTTAATATAAAGCAAAAGAAGGGTTTTAATCTTCTGATGCTACCTCAACTCCAAATGTTCCTTTAACAAAGGCAACTTTAGATAAAGTATCGTTAATTACTTTAGGTTCTTTTAAGAAAACAATCTCTAAGAAAAGAGCATCATTTTTATCAATAATTTCTTTATTTAGTTCTTTATCATAAGTTTTGAATAAACCTAATGTAGTTTGTTCTACAAACTCAATAACATTACCCTCTTTGTCTTTTTTAGGGAAGGTTCTACCAACAACAATATTCTCATTAGTTTTAAAGTTTTTAACAGTAATATCATAACCTTCATCATCTCTTTGAGTTAAACCAATATTTTTTTCAAAGAAACCAGCTTTAATAGTAGTAAAAAGGCTACCATCTTTTGATAACACTTCACCAATATTTCTCTCATTTCCATAATTTCTTGCAACATTTGCCATATTTAATTCCTCTTATCCGATTTGGATTTTATTTCAACTTAGAATAACTTTCGATATTCAATCACCTATCAAACTCAGGCACCTTTGTATGTATTCATACTAAATAATAACATAAAAACATTTATTTTACAATTTTTTCCACATAAATCCAGTCAAAATCCCCAACAAAAACGAACAAAAACCCCAATTTAAAAAAGAATTAGTAGAAAAGGTGAGAAAGAACCCTTAACCCCCTAAAAAAGACCAAAAAGGGGGGTTTTGATATTATATAATATTATTGTGGATTTATTAAGGGTTAAGAGTAATTGAAACAGGAGGGGGAACAATAGGAAATATTGCATCAGTATTACCAGACACACTACCACAATCAAAAAGGATATACAATCCAACAACAAGTAAGAGGAGACCAATAATAATTCTAATACCATCAGCACCATCTTTAGCTGTTTGAGGGTCAAGACCAAAAGAACCACCGCCAAAAATAAATTTAGCTAAGGGGTCATTTGCAACCAAATCATCAATTTTATCATTTACCATATCAAAATCCTTATTTTAGTTAGTTTTAAGTTCTTGATTCATTTTTTGAACAAAATCAGAACATTTTTTTTTATCATAGAAGACTTTAACAATATAGCCATTAAAGGTAGCAAAAAATTGATATTTTCCAGCAAAGACGGAATATTTAGAAGTTTTTTGCATTATTTATCACCAGAAATCATAATAGAGTATTCAGACATAATGCCTTCAGTAACAATATTTTTATCATCAGAATCATTTTTAGAATTAGGATCAATTTCCATAATTTTATTTTTAACGAGGTTTTGAAGTGCTTTTTTATCAAGACCTAATTCTGAGCAGGCTTTATCCATAATATCTTTAGTATCAACTTGGATCTCATTTTTATCAATAAGGAGTGTTTCAACTTCATTTTTAAGACCTTGGAATAGATCACCTTCATCAAGTTTAGTTTTGTAATCCTCGATGATTTCAGCGGAAACAAGTTTTTTATTTTCACTATCTTCCATATGTTCTTTAACAGCTTGAACAAATTCAGCGGGGTTTTCATTAGCCTCTTTAATTTCGCTTTTTTTATCAGCAACATCAATTTTCAGATTAAAATCTTTAATGTTTTGATTAAGAAGAAGGTCAAAAACAGCTTTTACTTTCACCCCTTCATCCATTTCACCATAAAGGTCATCAAGACCTGTATCAATTTCTAAAATATCAATTTTTTCTTTACTCATTTTTTTATACCTCAAGAACCCCAAAGGGTTATTATTTTTATTATTTTTATTAGTTTATATTAGTAAACTTTAATTATTTTAACATATTTTTTTAAAAGGTTTCATCACCAGTGGGAATGTCATCAATAGAATCAGGAGCATTTTTATCATAGTTAGCAGAATATAGTTCAGCTAGGACAGAGACAGAGGGCATTAGATTTTTAGTTTTAAGGTTATTAGGCATGAACCCATAAGAGGAACCAGCACCAATCTTTTCAGAAAATGCTTGTTTTGTTCCAAGTTCATAGTAGCAATAAACAGGGGTTCTATTTTTTTTATCATCAGGTTTAATAAAAGAGGAGATGAAGGTATTCATATCAAAGTCAAAACCAGCGATAGATTTAGTGATAGGGGCAAAAACACCAGTTTTAAAAGAGTTATCGGAGTCATTAAGTCTAGCTTCAATATCACAAGAAGAAAGGGAACCAGGCATAAAGACAGTTATATGTTTAAAAACATCAAAAACTTCATTTTGGTCAGTATTTGTAATTTTTTCAATAAGGTTATTAAGTTTAGAAACATCACTCATATCTCTACTCAAAGTTTCTTTACCATTGAAGGTATTTTTATCAAAGGCTTCAAAGAATTCGATAAGTTCAGATTTAGTAGAGTTAATTTCCTCATCAATAGAAAGGGAAGGAAGGTATTTACCATTAGTTTTAGAAGAGGTTCTAACAAGGTGTTCAAGGAATATAACAAGGGCATTTTTATCCATAACATTAGTATTAAGGATAACAACAGCTTTGTTACCATAAGAGTATTTTCCTTTAGAAAACTCTTGTTTTGCCAAAGTTAAGACAGGGATATAAAATCTATTTTTTGAAACATAGTAAAGGCCATTTTTAGAAGGTTTATCACCATCGAAAACAATACTTTGAGAGTTTAAAAGAGGTATTTTTAAATCATTACCAACAACAATAGAGTTACCAGAGATAAAAGAAAGAGCGGCTCTAACAGAGTGACCTTCTTGAATTTTATAATCATTAAGGACTAATTCATCAACAATATTATTCAGGTAATCTTTTTCAAAAGATTTAGCTTCTTTTCTACCAAGGCCTTTTTCCTCAATAAGGGAATCAATTTCATCCATAAATAAATCATCATCTTCAAGACCATCTTTATATTTAGTTTTAACAGAGCTTTTAATATTATCAAGTGCTTTAGCAGTAGTGAATTCATCAAATTGTTCAAAAGAGAAGTTTTGTGGAGTTCTGATATTAGATTTACCATTTTTAACAATATCGAAACCAGTAGTGAATTGAACACCAAAATGGTTATTTTCCATATCTCTACAAAGATAAATAGCGTTACCATCTACATTATCAATTTTATTAACGATATTAAATACCGCACCAGGAATTAAACAGTTTTTTTCAATTTTTAAAATATTCATTTAAAATACCTACCTTTTTTTTATTTTATATATTATGAGACAAGAAGGGTCTCACCTTGTGTAAATAATAACATAAAAAATGAAGAAAAACAGAAGAGAGTAAAAAAAACCTAGAATAAAAATCTAGGTTTTAAAAAATATGAGGTTTAGTATTTCAAAACCGTTATTACCAACCTTGTGTTAAGTTTTGTGGATTTTGATAAGAATTATTCAAGTTTTTGTTAATTTCATTATGTATAACATTAGATATTATACTTTGAGGGTCATTTAGATTATTCAAGTTATTTTCTTGAATTTGTTGATTTTGTTGATATTGAATTGCTTCACCTTGTGCTGCTTGTTGGTCTATAACATTTTTAACTTTAGAAAGGCCAATTTTAGTTGCATCTCCCAGTCCATTAGTGTTAATAGTTATATTGTAAACTCCAGATATAGGAGAGCTAATTGAAACATAGTTCCAAGGTGCTAAACCACCTAATGCAGCAAGTATTATAGATATTATAAGTCCGTATTTTATCATTTTGTATTCCTTTTATTTGTTTTCTTAAAAAATAATAACATAAAGGGAGGGAAAAAAGGGAAAAATAGGTGTTTTTTTAAAGAAAGTTTAAGGTCTAGGAGTCAGGGAAGGACTAAAAGACCAAAAAGGGGTATTTTTTTAGCTTAAAACATCCCCTAAAGAAGAAAGGAAATCATTTAAGACAGCATCATCAACAATAACTTTAGAAAGTGCAGTTAATTCAGTTTTAGTAAATTTAACTCTATCAGAAAGGTTTTGAATTTCATCAGAAAGTGCAGAAACAGTAGTTTTTTCATCAGAAAAGTGAAGCATAGCAAGTGCAGTAAAGCCAAGAACAGATTTGCTAGGTAAGAAGTCTTCATCTTCAATACCTCTAACATAAGAAGAGTAGATATTTCTAGAAACAGCAGAAACAAAATTAGAGTTTTCAATATTTTTGTTTAACATATCAGCAAGATAAGAAAGGTCAGAAACAGAATGAGTAAAATTAGTTAAATAAGAGAATAAAACTTGTTCAGTTGAATTTTTTTTAGAGATATCAATAACATTTTTATCAAAAACATATTTATCTAATCTAAGGGCTTCAACTTGAGCGATATGTTTAGAAAGTTCAAGAGCAGCACCATTAGAGATAGCACCTTTAGCTATCATACCAATTTCATCAACAACAAAGTTTTTATCATCTCCCCCTTGATTGTAAAGGTAAGAGAATTGTTGATTAAGTGCTTCCCAACTTCTAGGAGTTCCAAAAGCACCAACATTTGATTCAGTTTCATTAACAAAATTAGAGTTTTGTTTAATAAAAGACTGTATTTGGTATTCAAATCTTGTAGGAGAATAATCATTAACAAATTCTTGAGCATCGAAATCAACTTCAATAAAAGAGGTTCTGTTTATAACAGGAGAAGGTAATCCATCAAAATTAGCACTTTCAGAGTCATTAAGGGCAGAAACTAAAAAAACATTTTGAGATAGTTTATAATCACCAATAGATTTTTCTTGGATAAGTTGAAAAAGGTAACTTTCAATACCAACATTAACTAAGTGAATATCATCAAGGAATAAGATAACTCCATTAGTATTATTAAGAGCCATAGTATTAGCAGTTTGAATAATTTCAGGAGAAGACCATTCAGTAGCCAAAGAGAATTTTTTATCAGCATTTTTGTGAAACTCATTATATTTTTTATCAACTTTAACTTCAGTAGGAAGTCCAGATAATTGTTCAATAGAAAGTTCTCCAACAGAAACAGGGTAAAAAGACATATTTAGTTTTTTAGCCAAGGCTTCAATTCTTCTAGTTTTTCCAATACCAGGTTTTCCAGAGATTGCCGTCATATTAGCAGGAGAAAATCCAGATTTTTGTGCTTTAATGTTAGCTTCGATAAGTTTAAGTGCTTTTGATAATGTTGCCATAATAATTTCCTATGTTTTGTTTTTTTTATATAAGTAATAATAACATAAAACAAGGGAAATAGTGGAGAAAACATAGATTTTAAAAGAAAAAAAAGAAAGATTTTTATTTACAGCAAAACCCCTTTTTTTGGGGGTTGTGTTTAGTTGTGGGGTGTGTTAAAAACTTATATTTTAACTTTAAACCCATCAACAGATTTTTCAACATCTTTACCAGAGGAATTAAGCCAAACTTTTTTCATAGACTTAACAACAGAGTAGTTATGGTATATATTTTCAATATCAGAAAAATTATCAGAAAAGGAGATATATATTTTTTGACTAGCCTCTTTTTTATTTATATTATCTTCTAACCATTGGAAGACTTCTCTGTGGCTTGTACCACCACCAGCAAATCTTGTTTTAGCAGACTTAACAATAGCAGAGGCTCTACCAGAGGTATTTTTACCATTAAAGGTATCAATATGAGCGATAGTATCATCGTGATATAAAACAGTCATTTTATCAATAACAGAGGCTTTATTTTCAAAGATCGAGGCAACTTTTGCCAAATCTTCTTCTTGCATAGACCCAGAGTTATCAACAGAGATAATAATATCAACAGTATTATCAAGATTAGTTCTTCTAGGGCTTTTAAAATGTTTTTTAAAAAGTTTATTATAACCAGACCAAGAAACAGATTGATTTTTAGTTATTTTATCAACTTGAATAAAAACCCCATTTTTTAATTTATCAAACCATCTAGTATCAACATCAACAGTGCCTTCAATAAGGGATTGAAGGTGTGTGCTATCAGTTCCTCTTTCTTGAACGGCTTTAGTTAAGTCTTGTTTAAGAGAGTTACCTAAAGCAGAAGCAATATCATCAGCATTAGCTTCATTTAGTTTAGAAGAAGGTTTTAATTTTCCCAAATCATTTTTAGGGTTATCATCTTTAGGATTATCACCTTTAGGATTTTGGTCAGCTTGAGGGACATCATTAAAAACAGTAGAAGTTTTACCATTCCCATCAGTTAAGGAAAAAGCCCCATTTTGATTTTCAAGGTTTTCAATTTGATTTTTAATATCTTCATCATCAAGAACCAATTTAAGTATTTCTTCCTCAGAAAGTTTTTTATCAGCATACTCATCATTAAAAAGTCCAATTTTTTTAATATAAAAGATATGATTTTTCAATTTTTTATCTTCTTTAAAAAATTCTAAGATAGAGTAGTTAATTCTATAATCTTCAGCGACATTAAAGATTTTAAAAAGTGAGTTTTGGTCAATCAAATCAAATTTTTCGATACCGATGTGGTTTCTAGTAATAGATTTCATTCTATTTTGAAAAGTTATAGTAGTGTGGTAAGAGATAAGGTGATTAACTTCGTGAAGATAAACAAAAGAAAGGAAAGATTTAATAAGTTCATTATTTTTAATAAGGTCTAAAAGTTTTTCAACATCAGAAGCAGAAGAAACTCCAAAATTAAAATTAACAAATTTTTCATCAGTATCATTATGTTTTTCATCTAAAAGAACAAAAGCATTAAAACCTTCAGAAGTAAGCCAAGAAAGGTTATCTTCTCCCATAGTAGAGTCAAAAGTTTTATTTTCAACAAACTCAAGAGATATTTTAAGTCCAAGTTTAAGAAAGATACCAAGTGCAAAGGAATTAGTAGGGTTGCCAGCAATAATTCTGTTAAGGTAAGGTTCTATAGCACCAATAATAGTAAGGTTAAGTCTTCTTTCTCCATTTATGATAAAGTCAGGTTTAGTATTAGTCATTGTAAATTTCCTTAGTTATTTTATATAAATAATAATAACATAAAACAAGGAAAAACAGTCATTTTCCCTTTAAAAAAACCAAGTTAAAGGGGTTAAGGTTATAAGAATAAATAAGAAAAACTTATATTTTGAACTACCCAAAACACCTATTTTTAATGATTTTAATTATCAGTTTTAATTATCAGTAATAGTAATATCTCCATATTCAGAAATAAAAATTTTTTGGTAAAGTTTAGTTTCAATATAATCAATCAGTTCAATAATTTCAAGGTTTTCAAATATTTTAGCATAAAAATTGTAAAGAGAAGGGGAGTTAATAGACAAAGAGGAGCAGATGTGTTCAATAAGAACTTGTTTATCTTGTGTTGTGTTATTTTCAGTATCTTGATGAACAGGAGCGGGGATATTTTTAAGAATATTATTAACGGTCAAATCAATAATATCAGGTTCATTAACAATAGGAATATCTTCAACAATAAGACCATCATATTCACAAAAGAAGACAATTTGGTCAAAACTATCATGTATTTCATTGATAATTTCTTCAACAGTATAATTTTGAAGAACATTATAAAGAATCATATTAAATTCAGCAGAGGGGATATCATCACCTTCAAAACCAAATAATCCATTATCAAAAGAAGATAATACTAGGTGTTCTGCTAGTTCTCTTTTAAAAGGGTTAAAGTTTAATTCAGAGTTAAGTCTAAGAAACTCATTTTGAAGGATATCTGGTTTAATATAGAGTAATCTCAAAAGATCTGTTTTTTCAATTTCAGAAATTTCAGTTAAATTAGAGATATTAGAAAGGGTAGAATCTCGAAAGGTATCAAAAGTGATATTTTGTAAAGATACATCTCTAATAGTTTGGTTAAAGACAGTGATTTGTAATGGGTTAAGATCTTTTAGATCTTCAGAGAAAAATATTTCCATAGTTGTTTCCTTTAGTTAAAATATAAAAAGTTGGTTAGAATAAGTGCTAACGACATAGTATTAGAAAAACAATAACATAACAAGAGGGAGAAAAGAAGAATTCTCCATCAAGTTAGAAAATGTTAGTTAAAATTGATGTAAATCCAATTCAGAATAGATAGATTGTTTAAGTTTATTGGAGATATTTTTATCATTATCAATAACTTCACACAACATAGTTTTAAGGGGAATATCTTGATTAAAGGATTCAAATTTCAGATCATTAAGTTTTTTATTTTCTCTATTAAGTTTAGCTGTATCTGATTCTTTTTTAAGGAAAAACCCCAATTTTTTAAGGGAATCGGTATCATTTTCCGAAACATCATTAGAGACAAGAACTCTAGTTAATTTTGGGTCAAGGTCAGCGGTATCAAGAGAATCATGAAAAACAACAGTTTTGAAGTCTAAAACATCATTTAGTTTATGAAAAACAACAGTTTTAGGGGAATTTTCAAGATTAAGATGATGTGAGACAATAAGTTCAAAGAAGCCTTTGTCACTTTCATCACCAAAGCCAGTTTTATTCATAGAGCCAATATATCTAACATTATCAGAGAGGTTTTGTTGTTGGTGGATGTGACCAAAAAAGGTTTGTTTAGCAATTTTATCAAAAACAGAAGTTTTGAAGCCTTTATCACCAAGCATTCTATTATCAATTTTAATAGTATCATTCATAGAGGCACCTAGTATCATACCATGACCAACAATAAGGTCATAAGTGGTATCACCATTAAGGGCATCAGAATAGTATTCTTGCCAATTTTCAGGGTATTCTTCAGGTAAGAAGAGGGTGTTAAGGCAATTAGGGGAATAAAGACCAGCAGGGTCAAGTTTAATATTGGTCATAGTTTTAATAAAATGAACATTAGAGGGGAAAAGGGGGATAAGGGGGTCATAATTTTCTCTATCATGAGAAGTAGTTCCATAGACAATATAAAGTGCATCAGATAATTCACTAATAATTTTTAAATATTTAGTAGCAAGGGAATAGACTTCATCAGCAACAGAGAGTTGTGTATCAAAGTAGTCACCAGCGATAACAACATCAAATTTTCCACCCTCAAGGGCTCTACTAGTGAGGAATCTAATAAATTCCTCAATTGGTTTAACAAAACTATCTTTAAGTTTAGTTTTAGAAAAGTGAACATCAGCGATTAAAAAAATAGATTTTGACATAATTTTACCTTTATATAATAAATTCCCCAAAAAAGGGGTAGTGATCTTAATAAAATAATAACATAAAAGATAAGAAAAAGAGGATAGGAGGGGGTGATGATGGTTTAAAAATCTTAATTTTTAGAACTCATCATCAAAAAGGCAATCACTATCAGCAACCTCAAGAGGAAGTTCATCATCAGAATCTTCAAAAATGTCAAGTTTTTGAGTATTTTTAAACCAAGTATTATTAGATTTAGATTTATGTTCAAAGTCATCAAGTTGAACAAGTTTAGAGTATATTTTATCTTCAAGAGAGAGTTTAGACTCAAAAAGAAGAGGAAGGAGTGTTTTTCTATTAGCAGAAACTTTTTTAATAGCGTTTCTGAAGGTAAATCTAGAACCAACAATATAGGCCATAGTTTTACCTCTAGTAAGACCTGTATAAAGTAGATTTTGGTTTAACATAAGGGTATGAGAAGGGGAAGCAACAAAAACAACAGTTTTAGCTTCAGAACCTTGTAATTTATGAACAGAAAGAGCATAAGCAAGAGAAAGAGACCCAAGTTCTTGAGCAGAGTAAAAAACACCAATTTTAAAGCCTTCAAAGTTAAATTCAACACAAACAAGGTTATTAGTAGAATCAAAAGAGTGTATTTTTCCAACCATACCATTCATAATTCTAATATAGTTACCTAATTTTTTATGAGGAACAGAGAAGTGTTTAATAAATTCTTTAAGAGGGGGCATTTTAGGATCTCTAACAACATTATTAAGAGAATCAATAATACCGATAGACTTACCATCAAAACTCCAATTTTGATTAAGTGTATTAACAACTTTATCACCAATTTTAAATTTTTTATGACCAGATATAGAGGGGTTATAATTAGGTAATTTAAGGTTATTAACAGTATCAATAATAAGTTCCCCATCAGTATTAAGGATATCTTGTGCAACAAGGTTAAGGTTAGTATGACCCATATTATGGTCATTAACAGAGGTAAGGCCTTTATCTTGTTGAGGAGAGATAAGTTGAAGAGAAAAGATATCTTTTTTAAATTCTTCTATAGAGTTCAAAAGAAGGTTTTTAATAAACTTCATAGACTCTTGATTAAGTTTTTTAACGGCATTACTTTTATCATCATATAATTTTTTAAGCATTTTTTTATCAGAAGAGCTAAGGGTATCTTTAGATATAGTTTTATGAATAGAAGAAGTAATTTTAGAAATAGGAATTTCAAGATCAGTAAAAGAGACGAATTGGAAGTCTTCATGTTTACCACAAAGGTGAATATCATCAACAACACCAGTTCTAATTTCTTTAGCGACAGTGGTCATAATAGCATCTTCAGACTGTCTAAATATTTTTTTAAGTTCAACAGAATCAACAAAACCAGATTGAAGGATATCTTTATAAGGAGAACCTCTACCAATAGCAGGAAGTTGACCTACATCACCAGCCAATAATAATCTAACCTTAGAAGTATCAATTTTTTCAAGAATTTCATTAAGCATACTAGAGTCAAGCATAGAAGACTCATCAATAAACAAAACCTGAGTTTTTTTAATTCTATCACTATTAAAAAGGTAGCTCATAACAGTAGAGGCAGAGAAGCCTGTAGCTTCAGTAATTCTTCTAGAGGCCATACCAGAGACAGCAACACATTGGATAGCATCTTTTTCAGTATATTTCAGAGCAAGAAGTTGAAGAAGGGCTTTAGAAACGGTAGATTTACCAGTTCCAGCATAACCAGTAAGGGTAAAGATATTTTTATCACCAGAGTTAATCATTCTAACAGCTTGTTTTTGTTCAGAAGAGAGTTTATATTGAAAACCATTATTTTGGCTTTCAGTATTTTCAAAGTTTTTAATCCAAGCTTCAAGGGCAACAGGGTTAAGGATAGAGTTATTAGAAGAGTTAATAGCATCTTCAACTTTATCAAAGATAGATTTTTCAAAATCATAATTTTCAATAGTAGTGAATTGTTCTGAGACTGCTTGTTTAGGTAAAAGGAAGCAATTAACCAAAAAAGAACCATTTTTAAAGATAGAGTAAGGAACATCATGAGAAAAAGTAGAACAAGAAGACCCATCAACATGTTTAACCAAAAAAGAGTTATTTTTATCATCAAAGAAAATAGGTGTTTTGCTATTATCATCAAGGGTTATAATAGTAAGGGTATTAAGTGCAGGGTTACCATGTGAATCAACAAGTTCAAAAGAAGAGGTTAATTCAAGCCAAGAGAAATATTTATTCATTTTATCATTTCTAATTCTATCGAAAAGAGACTCAGCATCTTCTTTAGAGAAGCCAATATTAAAATCAGTAACACCATTATTATTAGTATCAGTGATAGAGAGTATTTCTTTAACTTCATCAAAAAGGTTAGTTCTATTGATATAGATATCACCTTGGAAACCACCAGTATCACCATTTAACACAGCTCTAATAGCAGCTTCTTGTCTAAGTGGGGAATTTATTTCAATTCCCATTTCAAGTGCAATTTCATCACATTTAGAGAAACCAAGACCATTAACCCAGATAAAGTTATAAGGATTTTTTTCAAGAAGTTTAGGAACATCAAGGATAGTATCAACCCCAGTCTCAGCTTGAAAATTTCTATTTTGACCTTCAATAAGTTTAGAGAATTCAATAAAAAGTTTATCTAAAATTTTAATTTTGTCAGAATTAGATTTTTTAGAGGCACCCCCAATATAATAGGAAACATAATTTTTAACAAAAAGTTCTTTCATAAGGGCAAAAAACTGTTCTTTTGCACCAACAGGAGAGACATTAGACTTGTTAATATTATCAATAATTTTAGAAGCGGTTTTAGGGCCTAAGCCTGGAACTTTACCAAGAGTTTTAGCATCAAGTTGACCTGCATCAGTTGAAGAGGATAGAAGTGTTTTAATTTGAGAAAATGCAGGGTCAAGGATTATAGAAGAGATAGATTTACTACTAGCACCAGAGCTAATAAGAAAGTCTTCAATATTAGAGGTGTTATGATGAATAATTTCAGTAGAACTAACAACTCTTTGGTCACCATAGACAGGGTGAGATTTAGTAGAATAAACGGCATTAAAAATAGTATTTTTCTTAAAATCAAGGAAGTTTACATTTCCGCTATAGCTATTATTATTAGTATCTTTCCAAGTAGCCCATTGAGAGTGAGTAGAAGGATCTTCATCAATAAAAGATTTAGTATTATGGAATTTAATCATTTTAACTCTAGCAAGTTTAACATCAAGTATATCATTATTAACAGAAGTTAAAGAAGGGGTAGAAGGGGAAGAAACAGGTTCAAAATCAGAATCAGAAAAAAGGTATTGTTCTTTACCATTGTATGAAGTAGTTTTAAGTTGTTTAATAACTTTAAAGGTATCACCAGCGTTAAGAGCATGAGGGTATTTTCCTTTAAAGGAGTTGTTATTATCATCAATAAAGATAAAGAAACCATTTTTAGCAAAAATCATAGTTTTGATTGTAAAGGAGTTGTTAAGAGTCATAAATTATTACCTATCCTACATATATTATTTATTTAAGTAATAATAACACAAAAAGGCAAAAAGGGTTCTTAAATAAAAAAACCCTAGAATTTCTTCCAGGGTTTTTTATGATACAAGATAAGAAAGTTTTATTTTGTAGGGTTAGCTTTACCGATAGTTAATGAGAATGACTCTAACTCAGCATCAGAATACTTAGCAACTTGACCTTTCATAAGACCTTTCATAGCTCCACCATAAGAACCATCTTTGTAACCTTTTAAAGCACCACCAATTTCATCATGAGTCATTTCAGAAACAGGTAAAGATTTACCTAATGCTTTTTTAGACCAATCAGCCCCATGGCAACCAGTACAAGAAGCTCCATTAACAGGAGTAGCCAGTAAGTTAGCAGAAACGCCTAAAGCAGCGATAGTTAAAATAATTTTTTTCATATGTTTTTCCTCACCCATAAAGGGATTTTAATTTAATATATTTAAGTTCAAAAGAACCAACAACATCCAACTAGTTGAAACATTAGTTTTTCCTAACACTTCGTATGAATAATATTAACATATTTTATCTAAAATTGCCTTAAAAACGTGTATTTTGCGTGAAATCAGGAAAAGAAACCCCAATTTTAGGAGATAAAAACACCAATTTTAAGAAAATCAAAAAAAACAGTTAGGCAAGGTCAAGGGAAATTTGTTTATGGTTATTAAAGTTAGAGCAATTGATATAAAATTCTAATTTTTGATCAAAGTCAACATTAGCAGGCGAAGAAAAATCAGTAAAGCCAGAAATTTTACCAGAAACACCAATCCAAAGGTTAAACCACCATTTATTATTAGAGCCAACACCAGATTTCATTTTTTTATTAAAGTGTTTACCAATAGATTGAACATCATGAAGGGACATAAAAACAGACATTTTAGCTTGTGACCAAAAAAAGTTATTTTGAATTTCAAAAATCTTATTTTTAAGATCAGGGTTAACAAGAAGGTCAAGGGGGTTTCCATCGAAGACAAGTTCATCATTAGAGATATTAGTTTCATCAAGGCATTCATCAATAAGGGTTAAAACACCATTTTTAATAAGAAGTTGATTAAGTTCATTAAGAAGAGTATCAAGGGAAGAGCCAGGTTTAATAATAAAAGAGGCACCAGCGGCTTTTTTATGACCTTGAAGGGTAATTTGACCAGAATCAAGAGAGGAAGAGTTAATAACATCAAAGAGGAAGTCAAACTCAGACCTAAAAGAACCAGAAAAGTGTAAGTCATTTATTTTAGCGAGAGAGAAAATGGTATGTTTAGACCTCAAAATAAAGCTTTTGACACTAAGGATACCTCTGGAGTCAGGATGATTACAAACATAAGAGTCAAAAAGGTCACAAGAGACAGTGGAATATTCAAGAAGGTTAAGAAGTGAATTTTTAAAAACAGATATTTTTTTCATAAAGTCAAAATTAGAATTTTGAGAGACAAAAGAGGGTTTTATAAGGAAGAACAAAAACGAGTATTTTAGGGGGTTCCAGCCATTAAGAACAATATGAGGATGAAATTGTTTTATTTCAGTTTCCCACATATCAAGAGAGTCATTAAACCATTGGATAAAACCATTAGAATAGAGAGGGTCAGCATTAGTTTTGGAAGTAGGGATATTATCAAGAATATCAAGAGAGTCATTAAAAAGGGAAAGGAAAGAATCAATATCAGGATTAGAAACAAGAACAGGACCAAGTCTTTTAGTAGAGTTAAAGATAGATGTTAGTTTGTTAATTTCACTTTTCCAAGCCCAAGCCCAAGATTTATCATCAAGGGAGCACCAAGACTCATTTTTAGCAAACCCAAAAAGAGGGCTTTTAACAAGTTCAGGTATTTGGTGATGAAAGGCGACATTCCAATCTTGACCAGAGTTAATAAGGTCACCCCATTGAGAGAAGCAGGCGAAATGTTTAAAATTTTTACCAGATTTTTTAGAAACAGTATTTAAGATATTATGTTTTTTCAATAGGAATGAGTCTATATGTTCAATGTTAGTAAAAAAAGTTTTATTTTGATTATCAAAGAAGAACAGGTTGAAGTTAATAAGTTCATCTAATAAGAAACCAAAAACAGTAGCTCCAGAAACATTAGAATCAGTAAAAACACCATTTTTATCAGTAAAGTCAACCCAAGTATCATTATTTTTCAGTTTCATATCAGAGGGGTTAAGGTAAAAGTCAGCAGAGTTTAGAATAGAATCAAGGTCAGAGCTAACATGGTGATCAGTAATAAAAACTTTAACAAAGGGGAAGTCATCTTTAATTTGATCAATAACGGAAGAGTGATTAGAGCCATTATCAATAGAAACGATTAGGAGTTCAGAGTTAGGGTTACCATTACAATGAGAAAAAATGAAGTTTTGAACTTGTTCTTTGGAGAATCCATGTGAATTACCCCAAGCGAATTCAAAAAAAACATTTTTATTAAAATTAAGGAGGTCAATATAGTTTTGACCTATAGCCATACCAGAGGTTCCATCAAGATCACCATCGAAAACAAAAAGAGTTGTTTTTGACTCTTCAAAGATCCAATTATGAAGAAAGGTAAGTTGTGGTTGGTTTAAAATCATAGTTTTTTTAAAGCTATTCTCATTAGTTTCCGTGTAAGTATCATTAAGAAGTTTATTTAAGTCCATAGTATCACCTTATAGTTTTTATTAGTTTTAAAAGTTGTCAAGAACAGCATTAACAATTTTACAAAGAGAGGTATCAGAAGTATCAAAATATTTGTTTTCAATAGTATGAGTTCCATAATGAGAGATTTTAACACCAGAAAAGTGAAAAGCACAAACATTAGTTCCTAAAGAGACAAAAAGTAAAAAATATTTTTTACAATCTCTTCTAATAAAAAATTCAGAGTTATTCATATCTCTAAGAAGTCTTTTAATTTTATTAGTTTTAAGTGTGTATTTTTCAACAGTTTCGCAAGCTGACTCTGCTTTTTTAGCTTCAATAGAGTATATTTCAATCAAAAACACCAATTTTAATTTTCTTTTCAAATCTCTTGTTTTGGTATCATCAGAATCTAAAACACAAAGTTTTTTTTCAATTAAGGAAAGGGTTCCATCCTGTTTCAATTTATCAAATTCTTTAATTCTTAATTTTTGTCTATCAGTTTTATCAGTAATCATTTGTTTCCTTTATTTTTTAAGAAATATTTAAAATAGTATATCTAAATCCAACTTAAAAGGAGATAAAAACATCTCTTTTAAGAAATAAAAACATCTCTTTTAATTTTTATTTAACATATTTAATTTTTCTCCAATTTAATAACATTAGAAAGGGGGAAAGAGTTTTTAACATATTCACTATGGGAGATAAGGAATGTTTGACCAAATAAAGAGTTAATTTTATCAATAGATTTAACAAAACTAGATTTATTAGACTCACTAAGGGCAGAGTCAGCTTCATCAAGTGTAATTAGTCTATAAAGGTTATTATTATCAGCATTAGAAAGTGCAAGGCTAAGAGCTCTTTGAACAACAGATTTTTCAGCACCAGACAAGGTAGATATTTCTTGTTTTTCAAGGTCAGGTTGTATAGAGAAGATAGTAAAGCTAGAGCCTTTTTGTTCAATAGAAAGGTTCATAACAATAGAAGATGTATCATCAGAGTTAAGATAATCATTAGCATCATCAGTAAGTTTTGTCATAAAGTTAGAGGCAAGGCTTTCTTTAACTTTTCCAAGGGCAATTTTAATTTTATTAGCAACTCTATAATTATTTTGTAATTCAAGTATTTTAAGTTTAGTATCAGACTGTTCTTTAATAAGTTTTTCAGTAATTTTAGTATTAAAGATTTTGTTATCAAGGGAAGAGATTAGATTATTAAATTTAATATAAGTATCATTTAAATCAGAAGAAGCAGAAGTATCAAAGTCAGCACCAATAGAGAGATCAAAAACAGTAATTTTATCAAAAAGACTAGAAGTAGTGTTAGAGATTTTAATTTCATTATCAAGAAAAACAGTAATTTTATCATTTACAATAGTTCTTGTTTCATTAGACTTAAGTTGTTTTTGTGTAAAAATGATGTTTTTAATAGCTTTATCAATATTATGTAGGTCAATTTTAATTTCATCAGAAGTTCTGGAGTTAATAAGTTTTTCTTTAGCCAATACAGAGTTATCAATTTTAGGTAATTCAGAGTTAAAAACAGCATTTTGTTGTAAAGAAGAGGAAAGTTCTTTTTGAAGTTTTTCTAATTGTTGAGTAGAAACATCAAGTTCAGTTAGAATTGTAGCAATATCAGTATCAAAGAACCATTTAACATCAAAAAGTTCATTATTTTTAATATTTTTAATAAGGGTAAGTTTTTCATCAACCTCATTAGAGAATTTATTCCAATCATTAACAGAAACAAAACCAAAAGAGTTAAATTTCATTTTAACAACAGCCTCAAGGTAATCATCTTTAGTAATCATAATACCATCAACACAATTAGAACCATTAACAGTATTATCAAATTCTGTAATAAATTGTTTCATATCATCAACAATAGTTTGAACAGAAGGAAAAGAGATGTTTTTATTTTCAAAAGAAAAGATAGATTTAATAAATTGTGAAAACAATAAAACAGCATTTTGTTGAGAGACATCTTTAAGTTTTGAATCAGCTTGGAATTTTTCCCAAGACTTAATAGTATCAAGGAAAACCTGTCTTTTAGAAAGGAAGTTTAAAACTTCATTTTTATCAACATTAGAGTATTCATCAAGAGAAGAAAAACCAGAGTTTTGAATTGAATTATCAATAGAGGAGTTCCAAGATTTTTCAAGCTCAACATTTTTGTTAACTAATTTATATTTAGATAAAAGTTCATTAGATTCAGAAATATTTTTTTTCAAAACCTCAATTTTTAATTCACAAGGTTTAGTATCAATATGTTTTTGAAAACTAGGTAAAAAGTCAGCATCTTTTTGAAGGGTTTCAATATTTTTCAAATCAGATTCAAGATTATTTTTCAAATCATAAAGTTCATCAATAGAAGAGGAAGACTTATGAACAGGAATAAGATCAAGTAACCTCAAAGGAGAATCAATATCAGTATCAATAAAATCATCATTTTGTATCAAAGACTTAATAGTTTGAGAAAGGGAATTATTTTGAGAAGACAATTCATTTATCATGTTAAGGTTAGCATCAAAAACATTAGTTTTAAAATTCAAAATATCATTTTTAGTAGATTCAAGAACAGAAGTTTTGATAGAAGTATCCAATTTACTAATTTGGTTATCAAGAGTTTCAAGAGAACCTTGTTTTTTAGAAAGGTTAGTTTTATTTTCAATTTCCAATTGTTTAAAAACTTCAATTTTAGAGTCAATATGGTTAGTATCAGGCATAAGTTCTTGAATAAGAGACAATCTTTCTTTAGGTTTAGCGTTAATGATAAAATCAGAGTTTTGTTTAATATGTAATGTTTTAGAAACTCTATCAGGGGAAATAGAGAGTAAATGTGAAATTTTATCTTTATAAGTTGTTTGTTTACCAGATTCGAAACCAGGAACAATTAACCATTCGCTATCAACAAGGTGATAAAGCCAGGCTTTTGTTTCAAGAGACTCAGAGAATTTGATAACACTTTTATATTCAGCACCATCAAGATTAAAATAAACATTTTTACCTCCATTAGGAAAAATAAAGTTTTTTGTAGTTAGTGTAGTATTATCAAGGCTCTCAACAAAAGGGGACAAGTTATTTAAAATAGTTGATTTACCAGTTCCATTTTCTCCAGAAATAAGGTTAAGACCAATATGTGCTTCAAAAACAAAACAACCATTTTGGTCAGATATTTTAGAAAGACCTTTAAAATTAAAGAATTCAACTTTGTGAAGGTGATATAGATTATTAGGCATTTAAGTTACTCCTGCTAGTGTTATTTTGTAAATAATAACATAAAAACCCAAAAAGCAAGTTTAATTTTTATAAAAGAAGAAGAGAAAAAAATAAGTTAAAGGAAGGAATAGTAAAAAAAAAAGAGGAAGAGAAATGGAGATTATATATGTATCAGCAAAGTGGTGTTCACCTTGTAAACTACAAGAGAAGGAGCTAAATGATTTAAAAACGGATCAAAAAGAGTATAAAATTAAAAAGCTAGATAAAGACAAGTTAACAATTGAACAAAAGCAGAGTCTCAAAGTGAAGGGTTTACCTTTAATAATTGTATTAAACAAAGAGAAGTTAGTAGTAAGGTTAGAGGGTTTTCACACGGCAGAGGAAATTTTAGAAAAAATCAACAAAAGGGGTAAATAGAATGAATGAACAAGATATTAGGATAACATTAGAGGATGCAGAGATGCAATTTCCAGAAGGGGTTCAATGTCAAGATTGTGAACAAGAAAATGATGAGTTTACAGAAGGGGTAGAGAATATTTCAGGTTTATCTGAGATAAAAAGAGGTTTTGTTACATTTGAGTGTATAACTTGTGGTTGTAAGTTCAATATAACAATAGAAAATTAAAAAAGAGGAAAAAAATAAAATGAAAACACAAAATCAAAGAAATAAAAAGACAAGAGACTTACTAATTGAGTATATAGAGTATGTATATGGTGGTTCTGAGGTAGAGGCAACAAAGGAATTAAAGGAAGAGACAAAGAAAAAGTTAGATTTGATAAAAGAGACAAAAAGGTCAATTTTAAAATTAACAAGAATGATAAAAGCAGGAGAGGTTAAAGATTTAACAGAATTTGGAAAACAAAAAACAGTAATTTTGGATAAAATCAAGGCAGGAGAGTCAATAGAGGGAGAGATTAGATTTAAAAACAACCAACAAGACTTAATAATAGAGAGAATTCATGTAGATGCGATTAAGGCTGTATATGGGAATGGAGAGGAGTTAATAGAAAATGTAAAAAAGCAGGAAGACAAATTAAAGGAAACACAAAAGGTTTATGAAGAAGAGCAAAAAGATTTAACAAACAAAAAGATATTTTTGATAAAGGGAGTAAAGGCAGGGGAGATTAAAACATTCGACCAAATAGACCCAGAAACGGATAAGGGAGAGGAGCTTATTTAATACTTAATTAAGTTAAAATATGTTAAAATCAAAGAAATTAAACCAAAGAAATTAAACCAAAGAAATTAAACCAAAGTAATAAAAAAAAAGAGGAAAAAATGAAAAAAATAATCAAATTATCAATAGTAGCAGCGGTGGCAGCGTTATCATTAAATGCGGCAGAGTTAGGGACAGCAGTATTAAAAAAGGTAGAGGGTTCTTTAAAACCAGGTTCAAAGGTGGTTCTACAAAAAGATTTACCAAGTCTAGGGTTGCATGAGTTACATATTTTAGTTCCAGGTGCTAAATACAAGAAAGAGGTAGTATTCACAAATAAAGCGGGAACATTTTTAACTCAATCAGTGTACAAGGTTGGGACACAGGAGCAGGTTGTTCCAGACTTAGGTTATGACAAGATAGACTATAAGGGTTTAGCGATGACAACAGTAGGGGATGGTGGAACGAATGAGTATATTATAGTAGATCCAATATTCATTGGGAAAACAAAAATGGAATCAATATTAAGACCAGAGATAGGAAAGACAAAACACGTGTTTTACAAGACAAACATGGGAGATGAAACATCAATTTTACTAAACATTGAATTATATAAGCCAAATGCCAAGGCAGAGGAAAAGGTGATGAAAAACATCATAGAGGTGGATAAGTTAAAGAAAGGTTTAGTATCACAGGAAAGTTTTACTCAATACATATATAAGAGTGTAGAGAATTTTAGAAAGACAGCATCAAAGGAAACACTAGGAGAGACAGAGTCATATATGAAGGGAGTGAATGAGGTGATTGAGATTATGTTAGGGAAAAACAAGGTAGAGGGAGGATATGCAGTTTTAAATGAAAAACTAGAGTTCAAAAACCAAAGATTACCACAGGACATTGATACAGATAATGGTGATGTGATGAAGATTGGTGAAAGTGTGTTGTATTCAGTAGGGAATGGTCCAAAACAGGTATTTTTATTTACAGACCCAGACTGTCCATATTGTGTAAAAATGGATAAGGCGATCAATGGACTTGGAGTAAAATCTGAATATACAGTAAATGTAATTGCATTTCCATTACAGGGTTTACATGCGGATGCATTAGATAAATCAAGATATGTAATGGCAATGGAACAGGGAAAGAGACAACATGAGTTCACAAGAGTAGGGGGAAACCCACAAACAGTTGAATCAGTAAGAGAGGCAATTATAAATCTATCAGAAGAGGAGATAATTAGTATTGATAAAAGGATAGGAGCGGGAATGGCGATAGGTAGAAAACTTGGGGTTCAGGGGACACCAAATTTAATATTGGTAGGTGGAAATGGTCAAGCACAGAAGATAGAAGCAGGAGAGGTATTAAGGTTAAGACATTAGTTTTTGAAATTTTAAAAACAAGTATTTTAGGGAGGGTTGTTTAGACCTTCCCTTTTTTTTTAAAACAAATAAGTAAATAACTAAAAATAAGTTAAAGTAAAAAAAAGATTGATTTCTTAAAAAACACAGAGGGTAAATAAATGAAAAACACAATAAAAAAAATAATGACGGTTTCAGCATTAGTAGTATTATCAGGAAGTTCATTAAGTGCTTCAAGTACATTTAGTTGGAACGACTATAAGGCAAAACATATAGAAACTAAGAACACAAAAAATGCAACTCCAGTACAGGTTCAAAAAACCAAAGAGTATGTTAAGCAGACCTATGGAATATCAGTAACAAAGAAAAGTTTAGAAGAGTTAAAAAGAGAGGTAAGAGAGAAGTCAATGGAAATTGGGGTAGAATTTTCAAAAATGCAAGGAATGATGACAGAGGTGCAATCAGTTGATCAAACAATTGATGCTAATGGAGATGTAGTGGCGATTATAAACACAAATGTTGTAGAGACAAAGCCAAGTTCATACGGAATATATATGAAAGGAAAGTTAGATTTACAATCAATAGGTTTTGATTTCAATGACATATATGCGAAAGCAGCAATGTATCAGGATTTAATTGATGTAGATTTAACAAAGAGGGTAATAGGAGATGGAGGAAAAGGATTTGCGATTGATGTAGGAGCAGGTTTCCATGTAACAAAAAAGAACACATATATATATGACACACCATTACACCCATATTTAGTAGGTGAGGCAAAATACAAAACAGAAAACTTAACAACAACAATAGGAATTAAGTATGATTTAGGAGCTCCAGGGGGTTTATATACAAACCCAACAAAAAACAGTAATTTTGTAAAATACGAACAAGAGCAAGAGCCAATTTACTACTTTAGTTTAGCATACAGATTTTAATAAGGATAAAATTATGGATTTAATGTCAGCTCTGAGAGAGGAGAAGAAAAAATTAACAAAAAGAACAAAACAAAAGGCGGAGGGGAAGCAATCTGCCAATATGTTTGATGATATATTTTTAGATAAATCAACACCAACAAAAGTAAGTGAAAAGATAGATGAAATACAGGAAAAGGCAAATTTAATAAAAGAGGAAGAGGAGAAGAAGGAAGAGGAGATAAAAAAGAGGGTAAAAGAGGATGCATTATCAAGAGGGTTAGAAAGGATAAGGCCAGACAGTTCTAAAAAGGAGGTAAAATACAAAATAGATATTTTTGACTTTTTAGAGGAACCAGAAAACATAGAGAGATGGCAAAAATATGCATTATTATCAATAACAAGGGTAAATCCAGAGAAGAAAGCAACATATTTAACAAAAAGGGCATTATTTGAAAAGGTAAAGGAGGAATGGACAGAACAGGACTTAGGGGATGTAAATGAAAAAACATTAACAAAGTGGATGTTAAAAAGGGGATATGCGACAGAAGAGCAAATAAGAAATTATTACAGAAGCAGGTCAAGAGAGAGACAGAACAAGGTAAAAAGGGGAGTTATGTTAGATGAACTAGTATCGGATTTATTAGAGTCAGAGGTTCAAATGGAAAGGCTATTAAAAAATAGTTATTTTAGGGAAGGAGTTGCTAATATAGTAAGGGATTCTTTCATGAAAAACAAATAAGGGGAAAGGAAAAAATGATACAAATAGAATATACAGTTCCACAGGAACAAGAGAGAATTTTCAATGAATTAAAATTGGACAAAAAAACAAGTGTTTTAATGAATGGAGAGGGAACAATAATAAGGATAATAGTGGAAGGAGTAGTATCAAAATATATATTTTTAGATAAGTTTGAGTATCAGTTTTGGAGAGAGCAGGTAATAAAGGGGATAAAAGAGGGAGACGAAACATATGAGGGAAGAAGAGTAGTATTTAGTGGAGGATTAAAAGAGGCGACACTAGCACTTGAGAGGGTATCACTAGGGATAGATGATAGGTTATTATTAAAATCATTCAGAAATAAAATAGTAACATTTGGAGAGATATTATTACCAACAGAGAGGGATTTAGAGGAATTAAAGAGTTTAATAAAGGATTTAACAAAAACAATAAAAAGGATGTTCAAGGATGAAAACCAAGATTTTAAAATGGTAGAGAGGTTTTTTAATCCACCATCAGTAGAATCAAGAATTATGGATGTAGAATATTGGGAGTTAAACTATGAGCCAAAAGAGATGAGTAGTTATATACCAGATAATCAGGTAACAAGGAGTTCAGGATATGAAGGGGAGTTAGAAGAGGCAACAAAACAATATATAGAAGAGCAAGATTTAAGGATAGAGAATCAAAAGAGTATATTAGAAGTGTTAAAGAAAACACCAGAGTTCAAGGAAGAGGTGGAATCATTAAAGAAATACAACAAGTCAACAACACCAAGAGAGAGAATAAAGGGTATAATCAAGCAACAAGTGAGTGTATGTCAGAAGTGTCACCAAAAGACAAAAAACAATATTTGTTCAAATAAGGACTGTGTAAGTGTAAATCCAAAAATGGATGTTTTAAGACCATATACAATAGAGATAGAGGTATTAAGAGACCAACCAAAAAGGGTGTTTTTAAGACTACAATCTGAGAAAAAAAGTGAACATTTAGAGGCATCATATTTAGGACCAGAACAACCAAGGGAGCAACAAGAGAGTTATAAAAAGCAGGTGGACGGAATAGTAAAACAAATAAAGGAAGAGGTAAGGGGTTCGGACCATACGATTAAACTTCAGATAAAGAAGGAAGAAAATCCTAATTTATTTATTACATTAGAGGGGAAGAAGTCATTATTAGAAAGGGTTGTTTTCTGGGAGCAGTATAGATATAAGGATGATGTATTTTCAGTTATACAGGAGTTAGAGCAGATAGTTACACCAGAGTTACATGATGAGGCATTAAATGAGTTAAAAAGAAATCAAATACCAAGATCAGAGTTAGGGGAGAGGTTAAAAACACCATTAGATGAATATAAGAATATAGTTACAGTTATTATATCAGATAAATATGGAGAGTTTAAGTCGATAAAAAGGGGAGTTTTATCAGTAAAAAGAAATGGTTCAATAGGTTTTATAAAGGATAATGAATATATGGCATTAAAGAAGTTAGAGATAGAGAATAAGTCAATAGCATTTTTTTATCAAAAACAAACACAGGAATATATAAATTCACCAAAATACGGAGAGGTAATAAGAAAGTATAATGAAATGGCAAAGGCGGATGGTTTTGAGGGAGAAGAAGGAGTAGAATCACAGGATTTAATAAACATCATACATACAAATGAGGGAAGACTGGAAGAGTTCTATAGAGTTGCACCAGAGATATATAATAGGAACAAAAAGTTAAAATACGACATTATGGGTGGAATGTTAATGACATATAGAGGAAATAGTTTAACATCATACATAGTAGAAGAGCCACATAAAGAGAAACAAGGTGATTTAGGTGGAGAACAATGGATCGAGTTAAAAAGAAGACAAACAACCAAAACAAAAAATAAGTTTTTATTATCAGTGATAACAGAATATGTAAAGGGTTTTTTAATATCTCCAGGGTGGTCATCAAAGAATTTCCAGAAGAAAAAAGAGTCATTATATAGGGAATCAAAGGAGAATCTAGAGAAAAAGGAGTGGTTGTATAGTTTTTTAACAGATGAGAAGGGTTATCAATTTCCAGAAGAGGTAATGAATCCAATTACAAAGGAGCCAGTAAAGACAGTATATGAAAACATATCTTTTTTAGACTGTTTCAAGAGGCAAACTCAACAAGCAGAAGCAGAGATAGAGGAACAAGGACAAGAGACAGAATACGAGGTTATAAGTGCAACAGACATTAGTCCATTTTTATTAAAATATTTAAAGAAGCAAAAGTATATATCGGAGGTATCATTAGAGATACTAACATCTGACAACATAGAGGACAATGCAAGAATATCAGTTTTAACAGAGCAGAAAAGGGGTGTTTTAACAGAGGATAGGATTGGGTATGTTCCAATGGAGTATAAGACAGACAAGGCGACAGAGCAGGAGCAAATAACTATTTTAAATAAAACAACAGCATTAGGGGTAGAGGATATACAATTAGCAGTAGCAATGAGAATAAAATGTAAGTTTTCAAGTAAATACAATGAGGCTTTAGCCATAGAGTTTTTAAAGGTTCAGGGTTTAAAAATAAGAAGAAGAACGGAGAAGTTTTTACCGATATCAATAAAAAATGTAGATTTTGTAAATTTAATATTATAAAAAACCCCCTTTAAAAAAAAGAGGGTTTTTGGTAGTTAACAGGTTGTTAACAGTTAGCTAACAGTTTATTAACTATTTGGTGTTTTCAGGTTTTTTGCAGCGATTTTATAATTATCTGAAGCCAAATCCACTTTATCCAAACTTGCTACAGCACCAACAGACATTGCCACTATTAAAAGTGAACCAACATATACTTTAAAATAATCCATAATTATTACCTCTTTATTTTTTTTTTAAAATGGATAAAAAACAAATTTTTCTTATCCCTTAAAACACAATATATCTTGATAGTTCTATTTTTAAAATCTAAAACATTTATTTTTCCCAATTATAGTTTTTTGAATTAGGATTAAGTTAATGTTTAATTATGGATTAGGTTGTAGATAGGTTGTAGATAATAGGTTTAGGATTAAATATCACTATCATCAAAAGGATTGTCTAAAGAACCACCAAAGGGTTTAAAAAGTTTGTTTTTATCATTAGGTGAAGATATTTTTAAATTTTGAACTTTAATTACAATAGAGTTTTTAGCATCTTTAAGCCATTCTAATATTTCACATTTATCATCTTTAGTTTTAATTGAAATTTTATCACCAAAGGTTTTTTTACCATTTAGTGCATTATTTATAGAAGAGACATAGTTATTATCATCAGCAACAATATTGATATCAGAGTGATTAGAAAACATAGTTTTTATCTCTTTTTTAGATATTTTAGAGGTATCAATAATAACCATTTTATTTTTACCATTATTTTTAATTTTAGCAAGAAGCCCAATAATTTCAACATCAAGATAACCGTGATTTACAGTTTCAATATTTTTTATTTGACCTACTTCAGAGCCAGAGTATTCAACAGAGTATGCATTAGCCATCATAGAGGTGTTAAAAAGTAAAAGTGATAAAACAGTTGTTTTTAAAATATAATTTTTCATGATAATAACCTTTAATTATGTATTGTTTCCCGTTAATTAACATATTTTAGAATAGAGCTATACATATATTGTTTAATATTAACTTAAAAACACCTATTTTCAAAAGAAAAGATAAAAAAAAATCACAATTTTTGAAAAAGAGGTTAGTATGAAGGAAATAGGCTTTGTCTTTTATGTTTTTAAGTTAATATTAGTAATTGAGATATAAAAAATAAGTTAAAACATACAAAGTATGTTTAGGACAAATAAACCAAAAAAAGGTAAATCAATATGAATATAAAACAAAAATTTTTAATAATAGCAACTATGATAACAACATCAATATTAGCGAATGTGGGAACACAAGTGCCATCAGTAACACTTGAGAGGGTAACACATCTTAATAGTATTTCAGATTGTAGTGAAGTAGAAAAACAAAAGACACTTTTTGAAGTAATGTCTATGTTAAGGGAGATAGATGAGGTGTATCAAGACCCAAGTTTAGATATGTCAGACACGAATCAAGCATGGATAAGAGAGCATTCATTATTTATAGACATAAATGGGAATACAATATCACAATCAGAAAGAGATGGGATAGTATTTGAAAAGGTTGGAACAAGTGCAACTATATCAATAGATTCAATAGACACAGTAAAAAGAAATATTGATCAATGGGTAAAATGGACAACAGAAAAAAAATGTGAGTTTTATTATACAATTCCAGCAGGGCCAATAGTAAGTGGATCAAATGAGGTATATACTTGTAATTCTACAGTTTTAAATAAAACAACAACAGTTCCATATTACACAGGAACAATATATTCACAAGATGAGTTATTTTTCACAACATTATTAGAGGATCAATCATTATATGGTGTAGTATCAAACAAAGATGTAGGGGCAAAAGACAGATTAGCAATACAGCATTCACACACATGTACGAAGGCAATACAAAATGAGAATTTAAAAGAAGAGTTAGGACAATCTAAGATAGATGCAGGTTCTTTCCAAATATTAAATCCAGAGGCTTCATATACATATTTAGAAAATCATGCTTCAGAAGGGATGATAGGGGATTATAGTAAATTCTATAATCAAGCGATACCAAACCAAATAGAGGGGAGAACATATGGAACAGCAATGATAGATATGCTTCCACAACAAGAGGTAGATTCAGCAATAGTATGTCAGGTAACAGAGAAGATAGCGAGAGAGGTAGGTTATCTTGACCCAAAAACAGCAGAAGGGATAAAAAGCATTGTTTTGGAAGGAGACTTAAAGACACAGATAGATGAGTATTCATCAAAATTAAAAATCAGTCCATCAATAGATACACAAATACTAACAAACTATTTAAATCCAGCACAATTCACAGGGGAAGCAGAAGATATTGAGGCACAAAAGGAAATATATAAAGAAGACATGACAGTTGGAGGTGTATGGACAAAGTTATGTAGACCAATGGAGATATTATCAACACCACCATCACCAAAGGGTGGAGAAGCAGCGGCAGCAGAGGTTTTAATAAACTTAGGATATAGGGACATCCCACAAACAAAGGAGGATGGAGACTATACACTTGGTAAAAAATCATATGATGAGGGTTTACTTGTTGGAATGTATAAGGATGAGGGTGGAGACTATAAAGAAATTGGTAAAGTTTCGGCATATCAAAAATATAAGTTTCAGTCTCATTTTGGTTCATTTGGATTAGGAAAGGAAACTGTTCCATATTTATCAACAGGAATTCAAAACTATGTTTTAGATAAAATTGCTTTACCAGCACCAGAGGGTTCAAGAATAGTAAAAGACTCACAAGTAAATACAGGTGAATTAAAATCAAGAAGAATACATAAGTTTTTCTATGAAACTCATTGGGAAGAAATTAGAGATTCATTATTAAAAGTAGAAAAAGACAAAAGTATGTCAGAAACAGAAAAGGAGATGGAGAGTTTAGAAAGTTTTCTTGGGAATTATCCTGTAAATGGTTGGGAGCCATCATGGGATGCTGTATTACCAGGAGAATTAGATGAAAATGGAGTTCAAATACCAGATTTAGTATTTAAAGGAAATGCATATAATACAGAAGACTTACTAGTAGAAGATATAAATACTTTAGGAAGTGCATATTATATTGCAAAGGCGAGTCCATATAAGGGTATTCCAGATGCAAATACAGATAACAATAAGTTAGACTTATATTTTTCATATAAAGTGGCAAACAAGGCATCATCATTATTACAACCATTATTAGAGATAGGGGATTATAGATTCAATGTAAAAAATGGATATTTAGAGGTATTAGAGATAGACTCTGAAGACAAAACAACTGTTTTAAATAAAACGGTAGTTCCAAATGTAAAAACAGGACAAGTATATATAGGTATTTTACAAGAAGGTGGAACACCAGGTGGTTTAATAGTAAGAACAGGAGATAACCCAGAAACAAAAATAACAATAACAAATTCACCAGATTTAACAAAGGCAGTAATTTTAGGAACAAACACAGAAGGTTTAAGTATGCCAGGGGCAACAACAAATCAATTTTATGGAATCATAGATGGAATAGAGTTATATAAGAGAGATAGAGACAATGCAAAAGAAACAGCAAGTATGGTGGATGAAAGATTTATAAATAATTCTGGTTCACACAATCCAATGGTTAAGGGATATGTATATCAATCAAATTATGGTTCAGACAGGGTAACACTTGGGTTACTTGATAGGTTTGTAAAAGATGTTAGATTCACATTTCCAATAAAAAGTGCACATACTAGTTCAACTAATGGATGGGGAGATAATCCATTTGCAGTAAAAGTAAGTGGAACAGCACAAGAAAAGACAATTTTAGAATTGTATCAAGAGGGTTTCAACTGGGACAATCAAAAGTGTAGAGTATCAGGAGACACTGAATGTATTTTTGCATATTCAGAATTAACAATGGGAGCAGGGAATGGAGGACATCAGTTAGTAGGAGAAACAAAAACAAAGTTTTTATCAGGTGTTTTAAATGAGAAGAAAACAGAAACAAAGGGTATTAGGTTAACAATGTCAGGTGTAAAAACACAATACAGTGGTTCTGAAGTATTAAGTGTTCCAAATACTGGTTGGTTATTTGGTTCAAGTAATGGTGCAACAGATGGAAGATCAGATAGTTTTTCAGCAGACATATATATCAAGATGACATATGATGAAATGAAAAATACAAAAATAGAGTTTTTGCAAGATGATGTTGGTATTTTTTTAAGACCAGGATATTTTTATTCATTAGACGATGTAAATGTTAATAATGAGGCTTACTGGGTATCTCAAATGAAAATGAAGAGATATCAAAGGGCAGCACCAGAGGGTATCAAACAGTATAAGGTTTTACCAGACTATACATTACAACAAACAGAGTTATATAAGACAACAGCAAAAATCTGTACAGATAGAGGTTTAACACCTGAGACTGGAGAAGATGGTAGAATTTATTGTAAGGGTTCAGTATGTGAATCAGATTTAGAATTCAACTTAAAGACTGGTTCTTGTACACCAAAGTGTAAAGTTAAAGAGGGTGATGTTTGTGTTGATGGAGAGTTTGAAAACATAGGAGGTTTTGGTGATTTAGATATTTTAATAAATATTGATTTATCTGGTTCAACTTGGCCTGGGAGAACAGAGATATTACAATATGTTGAAGGATTAGTAGCAACAACATCTTCACCAACAGTAAGAATGAGAATGTATAATAACAAGCCTCATTTAGACACAGGGTGGACAACTAATAAGCAGGTGTTATTAGACGCAGTTGCATCTTTAAAAAGTATAAAGGGAGGAGACCAAAAGGGATTAGTATTTGGAGATTTATTAAGTCATCTTCAGGAAATTCAAGACCCAAAGAGAAGATTGATGATTATACATGCAGGGGATAATGATGAATCAGGAAGTGAAGAATATGTTAATTTCAAGAATTCAGCAGGGGATACTGGAGTAGTGGGAGTAGCATTATCACCTTCTACATGTACTACATGTATATCTTCACAAGCACAAGAAGAGTTAGCATCAGTAAATGATGGTATACATATTAAAGGAAATGTTCAGGGATATAAGGTAGGAGATATAGATTGGGAGAAAATATTAAATTCTATTTTACCTTGTAAAGGAACAGCAGAACAGTGTGGTAAAAAGAATAACAAGTGTTCTCTTGCAGACTTAGAGAAAGTTTATACAAAACAAGCAGATGGGACATTTAAAAAGGAGATTTTACCAAAATGTAATTTTTTAGCAACAGAGGCGACATCAATAGATGTATTAAAACAAATATCAAGCACTATATGGACTACTAATGCAATAAAAGACATAGCATTAGATGATGGTTTAGTTCCAGAGTTAGTTAATGGAATGACAATTCCAGATAACTTTAAGGAGAAGTATGAAGAGGGTTTAAGTAAAGATTCAGGTACATGGAGAAGAGGGTCAGATGGAGAAGTTTTTGAAAATTTAAACAGATCTTTTTCAGGAATGAGAACAGTATCAATAGATGAAATCATAGAAATGGTAAGAAATTACAACATAAAGACATCAGCAAGAAAGAATTTCAAAAGTCAATTTGGTTTTGAAATGAAGAATCTACCACATTTTGGGATAGATGTATTAAATGTTGAATATATAGTAAACAAAAGATATTACAAAGATTTAAAATTACAAAGAACAGAAAATACAACAAAACTAATAAGTGGTGCAGAATTATGTAATTACAATCAAACAAAAAGGGATTTAATTTATGAAAAAATTGAATATACAGACGAAGAAAAGAAATATCCATATAGATCGGAGTGGGTATGTGCTTCAATTGAGCCAAGAATAGATGACATTTTAGAGTATGAGATTGATCCATTTTTAGAAAGTAGATATATTACATATAAGGCAGAGATAAAGGGAGAGAACACATCAATGTTATACACTTCTGGTTCAGTATTTAGAGAAGATTTCAAAACAACGGTTTTATTACCAGACGGGAAGGGGTTATTAAATTCAGAAGAAGAATCAAGAAGAGAAGCTATACAAGAACAAGTAAAAGGATATATAGACAATATAGAAAGAATGAATGGGATTAGTTCATTAACAAGAAAAACATTAGCATGTGAAGAAGTGGATACAATAGTAGAGAACATAGTAGTAACAGCAGTAGATGAAAACAATCAACCAAAAGAAGGGTTTATAAAAGGAAAAATATCTTGTTCAAAAGAGGTAGAGGACAATCCAGTAAGAGCTCATTTAAACACAAATAGGTTTGAGCCTACAAGTGTAGAGTCATTAAATACACAATTAGAGGAAGAGAGTCCAGTAAGTGCGAACTTAGGAGAAATGGGTATATCAGCACCATATAGTAAATGTATAGAGTCAACAACTAAGGGTGTATCAAAGGATGTAGAATTAGTGGATTTATTAAGAGTTGATAATATTTCAAGACAAGTATATAGAACACCAATTGCATTAAACACGAACCCAACAATTTATATTCCATATATCGAAACAGCAGATTCAATAAAAAAAGAGGCAATAAGAAAAGAGACACAAAGTCACACAAGTGCTTTAATAGGTGGTGTTCAGTATATAGGAGGAGAATTTGATAGAGATTCAGAGGGACATGTAAAAACAAATGGAGATGGTAAAATAGGGGAGTGGTTGTCACCAGTAGGAAAAGACAATGTGGCAACACAAATAGAAAATAGATTAGTATCAACATATCCATATGAAAAGAGTAAATTTAAAATTGTATTATCATATCCAAGAGATTATAAAGAAGTAGTAAAAAGACCATTAACAGCAGAAGACTTATATTATACAGTATCAGTAGAGAGTGAAACTTATGATTCAGTAGACTGGACAGGTTTAGAGAAGGCAAATATAACAAGATCAAAAACAGATAATTTTGAAAACAGTAATTTAAGATTTAACGATCAAAAGACAGGTTTTTTAATACCAAGAGAGGTTATAACAAATAATGGTTCTATGGGTAAGTATTGGATAGTAAAAGATGATTTACCAGAGACAAGTGGGACACCAACAGAGGAACAGACAAGATTATTAAGTCAAGGTTTAGAAGAGGTGTTAATGTTTAGAGGAAGTTCTACTGATATCAAAATAGAAGAAGCAGACACAAAATCAAAGACAGAGGTAATAGGAGAGGTAATAAAAGAGATAAATGATTCAGGATGTTCATATTTAAAAGCAAAAACAGAAGGACAAGAGGAATACAAAGAGGGTTGGTCAATGATACAGGACAACAGTAGATATGTTTCATTTAATTCTGGAGTAACAGCAACAGAGATAGAGGGAAAATATGTATTTAAGGTAAACCCAATAAATAGAACAGAAGAGCAAAAAAAGATAAGAGTTTATGTTTATAATGCAAACAATCCAAGTGATAGTAGTAAAATTGGGACATACATATATGGAACAAATGGAATTGCAGTTGGAGGAGGTTTAATAAGTGATAGTGTATCATCAGGAATAATATATGATGAGACAACAGGAGCAAGAAACACAGTAAAAACAGAAGATGGAAAAAAAGACATTTTTCAAGTGAATTGGGATAGATCTTATGGACAAAAGAATGCTTTGGGAGCAATAGTAAGTTTTGACAATCCAATAGATCCAGCAAGAATTTACTTAACAGGAAAGAGTTGGTATAAAAATGATGCTGGAAATAGAATTCACCAGAAGCAAATTTTATCATTAGAAAAAATAATGGATATGAATACAGGGAAGTCAATTATCAACAATTTAAAAATAGATGTTTTAGAAAAAGACGAAAACAACAATATAGTATCATTTAAATATTATTCAATAATAGATAAGCAGCAAGAAAGAGAAGATATACAATATGACACTTATTACAAAGGTGGGTTAGTAGATGAGAATCTAAATAGAGTATTATCTTTAGAATATGACCAAATAGATAATTATAGTATTTTATCTTCAATAGGAGAAGAGGGTATAATAATTGATTTTAGTAAAAATCCAGTTTTTAATGACAATCAGGATGAGCTTTCATCAAGTGACTCAATAACAAAAAACATTACAGTTGAGACAATATCATCACAAGGGGACACAACAACATATTTATCAGGAAATAAGATTACATTATCGTTACCATTATTTAATAGAGATGATGTATATGGGGATAGTAGCACAATTACGACAACTGATTTTTTCAATAAAGAATTTGAGGTTGGTCCATTAACAACAAAAATTAAGGCACAATTAAAAATGGATGGTTTATCATCAAGTAATTTCATATATCAAGTAAATGGAGAAAAATTTGTTCCAGAGTTAAAAGCTCCAACATCAGCAACAGAAAAGAATACTTTATCACAGTGGAATTGTTCTGATTCATCTCTTACAGATTATCAAAAACAGATGTGTACAAATAATTTTTGTTCAAAAGTTGATAAAACACAATGTGCTTATGAGACAGATGGTAATAAGGATACAAATTATCAAGAGACAAGAGATTATGAATTTATATTAGATGTAGAGCCACAAGAATACAATGAGTTTGGGATGGGTTCTATGAATGACCATATTTCAATTACAGAATTAAAAGTGGAGTCAGCATTACCAGAATATCAATTAGGGATAATTTTAACACCATCAGAGGCAGTTCAATATAATACAGCAAGACAATATACTAATATGTATCTTGTAGATATAGAGACAGGTAGTAAGGTTATAAATCCATCAACAGGTGTTTCATATGATGCAAGAGATTTAACATACCATAGATACACTCCAGGTTCTTTTGTAGAATTGGTAGTAGATCAACAAAGTTTAATAGCAATGACACAAAATCCAGAGTTATTAGATTCATGTAAAAAGACATATGGTTCATTAAAAGAGGAAATCCAAGAAAATGGGACAAGTAAGTTTGTTCCTAATTTCTATATGGCATATGATGAAAAAACAAAGCTTTTAATAATAGAGAAGATGTTACAAAGAGTTCCATTATATGAGGTTGACGGAGCAGGAGAAAAGATAACAGACATAAGAAATGTAAAAACAGTTATTTTAGAAACTCCAGAGATAGCAGAACAAATCAATTGTACAGAAATGGCATTAAAGATAGAAGATGGGGAAGTTTTTTGTGATAGGTCAGCAGAAAAAAACACAGGTTTTGAAAAGGTATCAATAGTTAATTCTATAACAGGTGAGCCAGATATTATTTTTGAATTAAATGATACAGAAGAAGGAATGGGAAGAGGTCAAGAAGGTGTAATGAGACAGTATTTCAATTTAGATGATACTTTACTAGGAGAAGGTTTAGAAGTATCAGGAATGTCATTTATAACATCAAGAGGGACATTATTAACATTAGACGAAGAATCAAGTGAGGGTGAAAGAAAGATGTATTCACAATTAGACAAAAAAGAGAGATTTTATAGTAGAGGATATGTAGGATATAAAAACATAGAAGAGGAACATACAATTATATTACCAGGAACGGGGGATGTAGTAATACCATATCCTAAAAATCAATTCCAAGATATGGATGAAAACATATACAGAGTAGAATATAGTTATGGATTAGAAAATGAACAAGAAAAGCAATATTTTGAGAACTACTATGCATTAGTAAGAAAGGAGTATAAAGAGGCAAAAGAAGGGCAAGAAACCAACCAAATTATAGCAATAGTTACGATAGATTCAAATCACAACAAAACAGGAGTTTTAAAAGTAAGAGAATTTGAGAAGAAGGAGCAATTAGTAACATATGAGGAAAAAAGTGAGAATCATGGAATGGAGAAGTTCATTTACCAAAACCAAGACCAGACAAAAAAATATTATTTTGAAAATGGGGTTATTTATTCATTAAACATGGAGGAAGATGTATATTGGCTTAAAGAAAGGGTAGAGGGATATATAGATGAGAGTAATTTTATATATATATTAAAAGAAACACCAAAGGAGTTAGAAACAACAAAAAGAGAATCAGTAAGAGTATTTGCAGACTACAAGGAGCCATCAGTTACTCATACAGAGGCAGTAAATGGAGATTTATATACAGTTGAGAAGTTTAACTATAAAAAATATGGTTTAATTAGACTAGATAAAGTAGATGGAACAACAGAATATTTACCAGAAACAGCATATATAGAAAACAACATAGAGAGTGGAACAAGTTCTTTATCAGTAGCAAAATATTATGAAAACGAAGAAACAGAAGAATATTTCTTTGAAGACTTACAGGTATCACCATTTGGTTCTTCAAAGAAGCTTTATAAAAAAGATATAGCAACAAATACAGTATCAACATTAAAGTCATATTCAGCGACAACACCAGCAAACTACAAAAAAACTACATTAGATATTATTAAATTAAAGGATGGAGAGCTAATAAAAGAAGATTTAGAAGAGTATAGAATGGAGAGAGGTTATATATATAAAAGAAAAGACCCTATGACAACATCAATAAACTTAATAGATGGGACAAGAGACGGTTCTAATACATATAGAAAGGTGGATAAATTAACTCTTTCAAAAATACAAAGAATAAAGTCTACTTTAATACCAGAAGAGAATAAGGAGACAACTTGGAAGCTTCCATATGTAAATGAGAGTTATTCAAGCACTAATGCATTTGAAAAAGATAAGTTCATATCATATAAGGTTGGGGAATTAAAAGATAGATATAATTCAGGAATAGTAGGTTTTTATACACCAAATGATATATCGGACACAATAAATATATCAGTTGATGGGGAGACTTTTAAACCAGCAAAAGAAATGGGTATTTTAGTAGTAGAACAACAAAACTATAGAGAGGTTGATTTAAATAATATTTCTGATAGTTATAAAATATTATATCCAAGAGAAAAGACAGTTATAATGATGGAAGGACACGGTTTAGTTTCAGAATACAAATATACAAGAACGGACATAGTAATAAGAAAAGATGAATTAGACAACTACCCTGCATATAAGGAGAGAGCGGAATTATTATTAAATGCTAAGTTAAATAACTCAAGTGCTCAATGTAATGGAGGAGCAAGAGTAATAGATGGAAACAATGTATTACTAGGAGGGACAGATAATGGGACATTATTTGAAAACTTTAGTTCATCATCAATTATATATTCTAATTCGGCAAGACCAACAGAACCATATAAGGTTGGGGGAGTAATAGAAGAAACAGGAGTGTTAATAAAAGCACCAGAAATTAAAAGGGATACAACAGACTCAAGATATGAGGTTAACTTCAATGAGTGGACACCTCAAAATATATCTGGACAAGCAGACAACTCAGTATTATTAGAAAACTCAGATTTTAGAACAGAACCATCAAAAGGGTTAGAATACTTAAAGACATTTAATGAGTCATCATCAGTTTCAATCAATACAATGGATTTAAAAGAGGTATTTGTTTCACAACAAAACATAGATTTTTTTGAAGAGTTAAATCCATCAACATTAAGAACAACAAAAGCAATGTTTGTAGAGATAGCAAAAGCTGGATTAGGGTCAAAAAAGATATATATATCAACATTTTATTCAACAACAAAAGGGGTAATAGATGTAAGAGAGTTTTGGGTAGTAAATTCAAGTGGTTCTATATCACAATATATAAATGGTTTACCAATAGCAATATTATCAAAGAGAAACTATGGAAGGGGAGAGTTCAATGGAACAATTAGGGTTCAAAACTTTGATTATGCAAACCCAAATATAGGAACTTCAGGTTGGATTGATGATGATCATGTTGGATTTGTTTTAGGATATAAGGATAATAAAAATTACGATAGAATAGTTTGGAAGGGTGCTGTGCATTCATATGTTGGTAAATTTGTGCCACCAAGTGAATCAGGAATAGTATATCACTATAGAGATGGAGACATGACATTCAACAATCCAAAAACAAATAGAATGTTACAATATCAACAAATAAGAAATGGTGTTACTACAACACAAGATTTTGAATCACCAGATGTATTAGATCCATTAGCTTTTAACCAAGACAATTTAACAGGTTGGGAGTCAACAAGAGAATATGAATTAAAAATAGAGAGACAGAAGGATGAAACAGGAAAGGAGTCTATAAACCTAACAATAGAGGATAAAAATGGTGCTACACCATCATATTTTGCAAACTACTATGGAACAGGAGGATATAAGACAATTTATCAAACAAAAAAGGTAAAATATACAGTAACGCCACCAAAAGAATTATTTCCAGGAAAGTTTGGTTTTTATAATGCTTCACAAGGTGCCGTTGAATATTATAACTTCAACTCTCCTGGGTATTATGTAAATGAGTGTGAAGAATCAAGAACAGGATTAGCATCAGAATTAAAAACAAATATAGTTACGGGACAACAAGAGGAAACAGGTTATTGTTATAGAAGACCTCTTCACTCTTTAGTTTGTAAACAAGAGACAAAGGGTGTTAGTAAAGAGGGGGAGACATTTAAAGTAATTTCAAACATAGAAGCAGCAAAGTCAAATTTAAAACCGTTATTTTTAAGTCAAAACAGTTCTTTTTTACCACAAAGTCAAAAGATTTTTGTAAAAAGTGAAACAAAATATGAGCAAAATGAAGGAGCAAAATATCAGGCTAATGTTGATTTAATGGATACAGTTAGTAGTAATATAATGGAAGACAAGAACAGGTTAAAAACAAGTCAAGACACTTCTATTTATTATGGAAGAATATCACCAACAATAGTTGATATAAGAGGTTCTAATACTTCATATACACTTGACTATTTTGAATTATCATCTGAACAAGTATTAACATTATCTTCAGACAGAGAGATAGAGATGTTAATTGAACCAGAGGCAGAATTTAAACCAATAAGAGGGTTTGATACTTTAATTTCAGAAAAAGAGCTATTTGACGAAAACAATAACAAAATAGGTGTTTTAAAAGCATATAAGACAAAGGGTGAGATTAAGTTTCAGACTAAAGGGAATACATACATAGGAAAAGTTGGTTCATTTGAAAAGGCAGTTAATGAAGGTGGTTTCATATATAAAGATAGTTTAGAGTTAAGAGGATTATATGAGTCTATAGAGGCAGAGATGAAAAAGAGTCCATTAAGACAATTAAAGATTTATCCAGTAGACCATGCAGTAAAGAGAGCAACAAAAGAGGGATACTACTCAGGTATTTCATATAATTCTACAAGTTTATCAGAGGGTGTAGATGATTTAGTTGAAGATGCTATTGACTCTGCAAAGAATACATGTAACGGTTTCATAGAGTATAACAATGCTTATTCATTAAAAATAAGAGAAATAGCAGAAATGTATATGCATACAAAAACAGCCCTTGAAAAAACAGAGGTTTTACAGGATATTCATAGAAGAATGGAGTTTACAGGAGGAAACATTGGTGGTTCTTGGACAAAAATAGTAGGAGATGGATATTGGAAAAGAAGACCAAAATTCATATTTAGATTAAAAGGGCCAAAACCACCAGAAGTAAGAGAATCTTGGAGAGCTAGAGAAAAGGGAGAGGTAGCGATGTATGAGACTATCAAGGCTGAGTGTAGTAAAACAGGGGTAGTAGTAAACCCAGAAGAAGTAGAAGTTGGTGTTGAGGTTGAAGTTCCAACTTGTAGTTATCCATTATACATAAATGAAGACAAAACTAAATGTTTAGACTATGATGTTAAGTATCCTGCATCAAAAATAGATACTTGTGAGGCAGTAGTAAGTAATACTGTAGGATCTTTATGGGAATATGATAATGGGAATGACAATTGTGCACTTAAGGATGGTATAACTGGGGATATATCAAATACGATGACGATTCCAGACAGATGTCCATTAACACATGAGATAAATGAGGATTCAGGTGTATGTGTATTAAAAGAAGCAAAAGAAACACCAATTAGAAAAGTAGAAAAGAAATGGGATAGTGTATTAGTAGATAGATGTCCAACAGGAACAGTTAAAAAAACATTTAACAAATCAGTAAAAAAACAAACAAAAGCAGAAAAAATCGAAGTTTTTGTTGAAGACCATTTAACTTGTGTAGCAAGAGAGGATAAATTAAGTTCAATAAGACTAAAAACTAAATTAGAGGGAGCAACGGAGGGTAGAATGCTTTGTGATGTTATAGATGAGTATTTATTACAAGGAGGGAATAAAGATGGAATGGTAACAATAAATCCAGAAAACAATGGAACAACAGATACTAATTTAGATATAAAGATTCCACAAATCCAAGGTTTTGGTGAAAAATTACCAACGATTTTAGGAATGGGGACAAAACCTCATTACAACCCAATTAAATTAGATAGATTCCATAAAGAAAAGATATTTTTTGGTTTATTTGGAGAAAAATATTGGTTTAAGCATGAAGGATGGGAGTCAATAGCTTCAAAACAAACAAGATTATTAAAATACCACGAAAGAGCGTTTATGGAGCAAGCATCTGGGACAGACCAAGTTAGGAAGATGTTAGAGTGTACAGCAGAATTAGGGAATAATGGGTATTACAATATTCAAAATCATTCTTTTGATATAACAAATTGGATGACTGATAAAAACAAGGTTAAGCATTTAATACCAATGACATTAGAGGTTAAGGAGACAGGAGAGGGTTCTATATATAAAACAAGAGAGTATATAAGTGATATTAAGCAAGAGGCTCCAGAATTAAATAGAAGTTCAGCTCAAGGAGAAGATATAAAGACATCAGGATATATCAAAACACAATTTTTAGGAGGACTAAGTTCATCAGAGGCAGCAGAGTTTTGTCAAAACATAACAGAAAAATATGTTGCAACAGGACATACTATTTTTGAAAACACAGCAAATACAATGTTCTTAGAGGGTTATCATAATGACAATGGAAATCAAAAGGCAACAGTAACAAGAGTAAGAGTTCTTGAAGACTATAGTGATTCAAAAGGAAATCCAAATTGGTTACAGTCAAAGATATGTAGATCAGGGTATATGACAACACAAACAGTTTTTGATAGAGAAGAATTAAAGAACCCAGCATTAAAATGTGATAACTCTGTGTATGCTTCACAGTGTGTTCAGGAGAAAGGTTCTCCAGGTGTTTCATTATTTTCTTTAATATTTGGAAGTGGAAAGGCAAAATTAAAAAGATATTTTAATAACATTGTATCAATGAGAGATACTGTTTGTGGAGTAACTACAAAATTACCTTCAAAATATAGAGGAAGAATGACAACAGGTAGAAATGATCAAGACGGTATATTCTATATTATGAAAGGACATTCAGAGGCAGAAAGAAATTCAAGTTCTAGTTTATTACAGGAAGTATTAGGAGACAAGTTACAAGAGGCTGAACAATATGAAGAAGCAGCGATAGACGAGGCATTAGGAGGTCAATTAAGCACAGTTAAATTTTTATTAGCATTATTTTCTAAGCAATCAGGAGACCCATTAGTAGAAAAAGTGGTAGAAACAAACATTTTATTAAAAAAACACGGGGTAGATAAGGCAAATATGTCAATTTCAATGGCACAAAATCCTGGAGAATCTAATAGATATATAGAAAATTCTAGAAGAGTAGCAGTTTTCAATTCTGTGAATTTAAGATCAATTTTAACAAGTAAAAAGACTGGTTCTGCGAGAGTTTTAACTGGAACAGAACAGGAAGATAAGGCTTCAGCACCAGATATGCAAATAGTGGATCAAACTCCATTAGAAATGTTATTATCTGAGTGTATGGATTGGAAAGGTGAGTTTTCATATAGAAAGCCACAAAGTTCTGAGTCATTTGAATACTATACAAAAAGAAGTTTAGTAAAAGAGTATATGAATGTAGATAAAGATTATTTATTTACAGATCCAAGAACAGGAAAAGAGAGAGCGGTTAGATATTGTAGTGATATTATGTATAATTCAGAAGAGACATATCAATCAAAGGAAAAAATAGATCCAAGAAAGGCAAGAAGAGAGTATGTGAATGAAATGTTTAATGAAGACCTTGATTTTACAAAAAAGTCAATAATAATAACAGAAGACCAAAAAAATGCAATAGGGCTTAATCCATCAAACTTTAGAATGGATGGTGGTTCTGAGGTTATTGCAACAGAGGGTCCAGGAGGATTAGAGTTTGAAAGAGTTTATGGGAAGTCAAAAGAGAGAGGGAATGAGATATTAAGAGACTTAACAACTGAAAGTTCACTAGGTAAAATAACACCAGATATAGAAAATTCTATAAATGTAATAGAAGGTTCTTTAACAGACCCAAGTTCACCAATTGGTGGAGTTTTAGATGATGTGAAAAATGTAGGAGAGGAGCCTCAAACTGTATCAGAGATGATAAACAAGATAGAGGAATCAATTGGAGGTATGGATGCTATGAGTGGCTTAATTAACCAAATTTTATCAGGAGACAGTAAGCAAGGGGAGCAAATAGATGCAGCATTAAAAGTTTTAAAAACATATATGGCGATAAAGACTTTAGAGGATTTAACAAGTGAAGACAATAATATGTTCACAAACACAGATATGGGGGAGAAGATAGTTGGAAATGGTTTCAATGATTTAATGGCATCAGAAGACAGACTTGCAGAAGGAAAAGTAGACTTTATAAGTAGAAGTCAAATAAACACTTGTCAAGATGGAGTTTGTGATAAACAATTAACAAAAGACCAGTTAATATCAAAAGTGGAGGCATTTGACAGATCACTTGAGAGTGGTGTTGTAATGGATAGGTCAGCAAACTTAAGAAAGCATAGAGCAGCAGTAAATAGAGCAAGACAAAGTTATATGGCAACAAGTCAATTTGATTCATCATCAAGAATGATATCAGGATTAGACCAAGAGTATGCAAATGAGGCACAAGCGTTAAAGGATGATGTTAAAAACAGAGTTTTAAGTAATTTCAATGTGTTTAATGATGGAGATACATATAGAAACAATATGAGGTCATTAGGTTCTCTTAATGATTTAGGTTCAGAGGATACAAGAAACTTAAGATTAAAGGATTTTGAAAACGATAATAAAAACGACCTTTTTGATAAAATGGGAGGAGGTTTAGTAGATGAATCATTTGGGGTTGACAGTTCTATAATAACAAGAAATCATGATAGTGTGTTAAGGTCACTTGCAGGAGATGTAAACTCTAATGTTTTAGAGGGAGATTTAAATCTTGATAAAATGTTAGCAGGACAAGACCCTAAAGAGTGGATGGAACAACAAAAGTCAAAACTAATAGGAATGGGAATACAAGAGCAGAAAAAACTAATAGAAGCGGGAATGAAATTCCTAGAAGAGGGAATTAAACAATTAGTAGATGGAGTTGAGGATTTAGTAGATAGTGTAACTGAAGATGACAATGAAGGAAGAGACCCATTTGCCGAAAGTCTTGAAGAAAATAATAATTAGGGGATAAGGTAATAATAAAAACAATTATTTTTAAAATATGTTAAAAAAAAATAAACTAAATTCAGAAAGGGGGGTAGTAAAATGCAAAAACAATCAGTAGGATTAGGTGGTGGTGGTCACGACAAGGGGAGACTAGAGAGGCTTCAACAGGACATTAAGACCAAGGAACAACAATTCAAAAAATATAAGTTTTTGATGCCAGTATTTGCAAAAAAAATGGCAAGTGATATAATAAAGTTAAAAAATAATTTATTAAAAGAGGCCAACCAAGGGAATGAAAAAATAGGAAGTGGATTTACAGCATTAACATCACCATTAAAGGAAGACGAGGTTGACTTAGATTCATATCAAAACTTCCTTTTAGGAACAGATGAGAGTTTAAATCCAGTTTTAATAAACAACACAAACCAACATATGGGATTATTTGGGGGTTCTGGTTCAGGAAAATCAGTATTTTTATTTAATATAATGAGGCAATTATTGGAGTCAGGAGGAGGAGCAACTTTCATTGATGGGAAGGGAGATTCAAATATGTTTTTTGATTTCATATCATGGGCGAAACAATTTGACAGGTTAGATGATTTATATATATTGGATTTTTCACAAGTGGAGTCTCATTTAAAGGATGAGGATGGGAATATCCAGTATCCAACAACAAATACATTTAATTTATTTGAGGCATTATCAATGGATGAGGCTTGTGGTATATTAAAGGGAATGTTATTTCCACCTGGGGAAAAAGAAGATTTTTTCAAATCACAGGCGAGTGGGGTATTTGATAATATAGTTTTATTATTAAAGTATCAAAAGTCAGTAGGAGAAAGGGTAACATTAGACACATATGCAGAGGCGATAGATTTAAGGGCACAATTAGTGCAGGCAATTCCATCATCACCAGAAGACCCATTAAAGCCAGATATGGAGTGGGTATTGCATAATGAATTAAGTGGTTTTGAAGGTTTTTGGATACCAAAGGCATTTGGAGCAGAGGAGGATGGAAAATCATATGCAAACAAAATTCTAACACCATTAAAAAGATATGGTTTTAGAATTTTCAGTCCAGGGGAGAGTTATGTGAAGGAAGAGGCTGTTTCAGAGCAATTACAGATGCAAATTGGTGGTTATGCAGCAACAGCACTAACAAAGGTTGCATCATTATCAAATAGTTATCCTCATATTTTCAACTCATTAACATCAGATTTAAACTTCACAGATGTAATATCAGAAGGAAAACTTGTATATGTAAGAATTCCAAATATGAAAATTCCATTTATGTCAAAAAACATTGGTTCTATAATAATAAATTCGTTTATGAATGCAGTAGGTGATTCACTTGGGGGGAGTTTAGGAAGGGAGGCTAAGTCTCATACTTCACTTTTTTCAAGTGAAAGGTTAAGGGCAGTTCCAACACACTTGTTAATTTTAGATGAGTTAGCTGCCTTTGTAGGGGATGCAAAGGATCCATTACAAGCATTATTATCACAAGCAAGATCAGTAAATATTTCTTGTATAGTATCATCACAAGAGGAAGGACAATTAGAAAGAGGGGCGACACAGGATGGTTTTGTTAATTCATTAAAGAGTAATACAATGACAAAGGTATTTTTAAAGATTTCAGATCCAGCAACATTAAAAGCTTCAAAGGAGATAATAGATACAACTCAGAAGGAGATGGGGGATGACGGGGAGGTTAAATCAAAGCAAGAGGAATCAGAGATTATATCATATTTACAAAAGGTAAAAGATGGTTTAGGGTTTATCCAGTCTGGTTCTTCAGGTAAGTTTTTAACAGCATTCCATGAGGTAGATAAGAAAAATGTTATAAGGGGTGTACCACCATTGAATAAATAATTTTTAAAAAAATAAGTTAAAGGGAAAACAAAAAGGTGATAAAAATGGATATTTTGAATTTAAACATCATAGAAACTAGAAAAAAAACTTCATTTTATAGAGAGTTAGCAAATGATGATTTTGTGGCAAGAAGTATATTGTTAGATCCCCTAAAGTCATTATTACTAATAAGGACAGATATAACTCAAGAATACATAAATGAGTTTAGTGGCGATGAGTCAACAATAACAGTTAGGGCATTAGAGGAGTTTTTAAAAAAAGAGATTTTGATGGACATTGAGGTTTATGATGATTTTTTAAGAGCAACAACAAAAGATGTAACAATAGACACATTAAGGGAAACAAAAAGGAATACAGAAATTTTAGAAAGAGAGATTATACATTTTAGTTCTCTTGAGGCACCAGGGTATAAGAAATTATCGTTAAGTGGTTCTGAATATAATGAAGAATTAGAGAGGGTAATTAAAACGGGGAATGTAAAAGAATTAAGGGACTCAATAATAGAAAAAGCAGAAGAATTAAATGAAAAACAAAAGGAATATTTTCAAGAAGAAGAGGAAGACATAATGGGTGAGTTAACAAGTATCATAAGTGTAACAGATGAATTTATAGGGGGTTCACAAAATGGAAGAGTATAAGGTAGTAAAAAGACCTTTAAGAGCAATATTCGCAAATAGTACAACAACAGCATTGTTAATATTAACGGTATTAGTATGGGTAACAGATGGTTTTGTAAGACCTTCAAGTATATTTGATGGATTTTGGTATTCAGTAGTTCCAATTTTAGGAGCAGAAGTAACAGAGTTAGTCCACAGTAATATATATTATTTATTTATGTTTTTTATGATTATAAATATCATAGTGGAAATATTAAGGGTAAAAATAGAGACAGTAATAATTGGGGAACATTATATGCAAGTAAAAACAGGTATTTTATATAGAACAGATGATGATATTTTTTACAGTCACATTAGATCGGTAGATCCAACCCAAACACCATTAGAGATTATGTTAGGGTTAAAGGACTATAGAATATTAGTAGACGGTGCCCAGTCAGACATAGGTGTATCAGAGGTTATATCAAATGAAGGAGTTGTATTGCCACAATCAAGGGTAACTCTACATAGGATGCCCAAAGAGTTATATAATTTAATACAAGACAAAAGGGTTATTTTAGAGAAGACAAATGGAGGTATAAAGTAATGGCAATAGTAAGAGTAGAGCAAAACAACATTCCAACAAGGAGTTATATGTTTTATCTAACACATGGAGATAGAGCAAAAAAGAAGAGTTTTAAGGATAATATAAGTTTAGAGACAAACAATATTTATCAGCAATCAAGAGAGTGGAGAAAACAGCATAGGTCAAAACCTAGAATTTCATCAGTTGATAAGTTAGAATTAGTATTTTCATTATCAGTTCAAAAGAATGAAAAGATAAAAAACAGGTATTTTGAAGGGAATATAGAGGAGTGGGAGCAAAATCATTTAGAGGGAGTAAACAAGATATTAAAGGAAACACTGGGGAAGGAGAAATTAGAATATTTAGTATATTCACATAAGAGGGATAAGAATAATGAAAGGGTTCATTGTCATGTTTTGGTATGGCCATATGAGAAAAAGATCGAGAAAATAACAGGAATGGAAATGTATATAAAAATGGAATTATTAAACAGAGAGATATTAAAAAAAATGAAAGTTTTGTATAAAGAGTATGAGGAGACATTTAAAATAGGAGCAGATGAGAAAAAGAGAGTAGTATTGGAGAAATACGAAATAATAGATTTAAAACCAGTTCAAAAACAGGAGTTTTTAGTTGATTCAGATGAGTATTTAAATGACCCTTATACATTTAGGGGAGAGAGTGAAAAAGAAGCGTTTTATAACACTATTGACTATTTATTAAACACAAAGAGTATAAAGTGGAGAGAGATATTACCAACAGGGTTTTTATCAGTATTAGCATATATAAGAGAAACAGGAGACAGAGAGATATTAAACAAGATAGAGGGTTCTCCAAATTTCATTAGAAACATAGGGGTGACAAAAAAGTTATCAAAAATAATACTTTTGGAATTATCAAATTTAGTTAGTTCTCAATATGCAAAGGATATTTTGGTAGAGAAGTTAAATTCATCAGAGGCGTTAAGAGAGGAGAGAATGATGGTAGGTGTAAGAGAGAAGGCAACAACAAGAACAAAAGAGATGATAGAGGCACAAATAAAAAATAAAACTGTTTCACAAAGTCCAAGACAAAGGTTAAGATAATGAAAGAGATGGTTCAACCTCCAAAGAAATTTGAAATAGAGTTAACAATAGAACAAGTAGAGGCATTAGAAAGGGTAGTTTTTTACAATAGGTTAATTAAATTAAGATTAAAGGGGGAGCCTTCAGGGATTATAAATCTGGTAAATCTTCTTGAGGTAATGGATTGTGAACCTTGGGTTAAAGAGAAATATGAAGCGGTATTAGTTCCAATTTATAGGAAGGAGTTAGAGAAAGATGGAATAAGTCAGATAAATTTTGGAAACCTTGTAAATGCTTGGGAGGATATTTTAACATTGGTGGAATATAGGGAAAATAACATATATATAAACCCCCAAAAAACAGAAATTTTAGAAATTTTTCTAGATATTTAAAGATAGAAAAAAAAAATAAGTTAAATAGGGAGAATATACAAAGATATTTATATTCTGTGTAGACCTGGAATGGTTAAATGGTTGAGAATAATAATCAACCATAAAACTAAAACAAAAAAAAGAGAGGTAAAAATTATGAAAATTTTACAAAATGCAAAGACAAAATTGTTGGCAGTAGGAGCCATTCTAGGTTCAGGTTCTGCTTTAATGGCTGCTGAAACATTACAAACAGTAGGAAAAAAGATTACTTCTGATTGGTATACAGTAGATAATATCACAAGAGTAGGTGGAGCTATTGCAATTGTGGGTGCAGTAATTGCAATCATGGGTGTATATAAAGCGGTAACTTCAGATGGAGATATTAAAGAATCAGTTGGGAAAATTGCAGGTGGTTTAATTGTAGCTGTAACAGGTATGAATTTAATTGCAATCATTGGAAAAGTTGCTCCAGACTTACTTCCATAACCAAAAAGAAGAACAAAATACTTGAATTATCATCTCATTAAGGGAGGGTAGTTCGGTTATCTTGGGTTTAAGAGACATTATCCCAAATATCAAACAGAAAATGGGGATAAAAAAAATGAATTTAAAAAAACCAAAAATATTATTTTCTATATTAGTAGTAGCGACAGTTGCATTTGCAAACCCAGTGGAACAGATAAGTATAAAAAATAATAATTTTAACATAGACATATCAAAATTAAAAGAAGCAATAAATGAGATTAAAACAAGGGAGATATATGAAAACCCTAATTTTAATAATCCAGGTTCAACGGAGCCAACATACATCCATACCTCAACAATAAATCCGACAACAATAACAAGTGGTTGCGGAACAATACAAGCAAATCCAAATGAAAGTATAAAAGTTTTAAGTGCAGTTTTTTCAAAGGCAATGGGAACAATAGGAAATTATTCAATGAATGCGGTAACTGGATATCCTGACTCAAACAATCCAAAACAGATGTTTTTAAAAGGGTATGACATGGCGACAACAATGGTGTGTTTGGGGGAGGTGACAAAGGTTCAAATTCCAGAAACAGCGATATGGATGCCATTTGCGAATTGGAAACATGAAAGGGTAACGATGAAGGAAACAACAGAAGATGTTGGATTAAAAACTCAAATCAACAAGTTATGTGGATCAAATGATAAGAACCCAGATGAGGAAAAGGATACAAAGATAGTGCAGGAGAATGAAACAGCAGAAAAACAAGCACCTGGCGATGTAAAAAGAAAGGCAATATTAGGAGAGGCTGCGAAATTTAAAGAGTGTAAGGAAAGGTATGTAGAGTATTATGATTACATAGAGGAAAAGATAGACAGATATTATGCATTAGATAGAAAAAAAGAGGAGGAGATAAAGGGTTCTTGTGAGGTAATAAAATTAAAGGCAAAGGCTCAATATAAGACAGATGGGGAGTTTATGTCTCCGATATATGCTTCAAACATAGTGCCAGAGACAATAAAGTTACCTGGAATCATTGAATCTAGTTTAGTGGTAAAACATCCAACAAAGAGGGATTTTAATTACAAGGTAAACAGGATACAATTAGAACAATCATTGATAGTTCCAGGTGTTTTACCTTTATATAAGAGGGAAAAGTCAGTAAGGTTAGATTCAAGGGTTTATGAGATAGGGATGAATTATGCAAATATGATAACAACTTGTATAAATGGACAAGACCAGCAAGTGACACAACTTCAAACAGAATTCAATCCAAGTGCAGAGGACCATGGGAATTGTGAAAAATTTATGGGAATTGGAAAGGGACCATTTGGGTATGATTTAAGACCAGACACAGGTTCTATAATAGATTTCAAGGACAAGGTAAGGATAAAAGAAGAGTTTTGTAGAATAAATGATTTCAGATTAGAGGACGATGATTTTATAATAAGAACAATAGGACATGTTACAAAGGATATAATAAACCAAGTGAAGAGACAAGGTGATGAATTAAGGGTAGATAACATTAAGAGTCAAACATATGATATAGAGGATTTAAGGGCTGCAATAAAAACAGTTGTTTTGGAGGACTGGTGTGGATTTAAGTTAAAGAAGGAGAAAAAGCAATTAAAAGTCTTAAAAAGAAAGAGAATTTCCCAACTAAGAGCAGAAGTAGATGCAAGGGATTTAGGAATATTGGTAAAACAACCATTTTTAACATCAAATGAGTTATGGTTTGCTGAAACAGGTTCTTCACCATCTGTATATAAGGTATGTACTAAGGCTATAGGGCAAGAAAAATTATGGATAGCAAAGATAGAGCAACCAAAAGAGGGGCAAAAGACAACTCAGGTAAAGATAGAGGTTAAAAAGGCAGAGATAGATAGTGTGCCAAATGTAGAGATATCAGAGGGTTATCATAGTAAATATGAAACGGAGATGTTTTGTGATGGGGTGGTAACAACAAATGGAACTGTTTGTTCTAATTTAGAATCATTAAGATGTGGGATAAATTGGGATAAAAGAACAAGTAGGTCAGATTCACTTTATTATTCAAATAGTTCAAAGGATGGGAATAATAAGTTAAAAGAGGATAAGTTTAATGACTCAAAGGAAATTAAGAGACTAGAAACAAGAACAGGGGAAACTGGAGATTGGGATACTTATAAGGAAATTATGTTAGATAGAAGTTATAAGTCATATCCAACAAGGTTTGCATTTGAGGCAGAAATTGCTAGATCTATCAGATTAGATTATAAAAAAATAATAAAAGCAAGAAAGACAGCATCAAAGTTTGAACACTTGTTAATAGACCAATTAGAGTCAGATATAGAAAAATAGGGGATAAAATATGACAAAAGTAAATAAATTATTAAAAAAGAGAATAGAGGAAAACAATGAGGAGTTAAATCAAATGGAGAGAGAATCTTTAGGGGTTATTTTCCAATATGTATCTTTAACTGGTGTATTTTTAATGTTTCTTGTAATATCAGTATTTGTATCAACTCAATTAGAGCAACATTTGGAATTTGAAACTCCAAAACCAACAATTACATTAGATGGTTCATTTTTAACTGACTCAATAAGAAAAAAGATAGTAAAAGAAAAAATGAGAAGTTATTTATCAATAAAATCAGATTATGAAAAAGCATTATTTATAGAAAACGAGGTAGCAGAAGTAGGAAGAGAGGGGATAAGAAAATTCATCAACAAGAGAACTAGTGATAGTATCCAGGTGGTTATATCAAAAGATGTAAAAGCAATATTTTTAGAGATTGGGGATATAGTAAGGACAAAGACAGCAGGAATAAATAATACAATTACTCAGGCATCAATTCTTGTAAAGGAAGTTATTCCATCAAGGGAGTTTTTAGAAAATGAAGTAAAGTACAAGTTATATAGTGTATCTTTGGACAAGGATTTTAAATTTATAAAGATAGCAAAAGCCCCAGATGAGACAGGGATAAAAAACTTATATTTATTAGCGGATAAGTTTGAGTCTCTAACAAAAGAAAACTTTTGGTATGAAATATCTTCAATTAGTAAAGATAGGTATCCATATATTGAAAATATTACGATAGCAAGTTTCAGGAAATCAAACTTTCAAAAGGTTACACCAACAAAAGGGGTAGGGATAGTGGAAATCAATAACATAAGATATAATCTTCACCTTGAGGTTGATGGTGGTTTAGTTTATATAGATTTAGAGTAGGGAAAGAAGGATGAAAAAAACACTTGTTTTAATATTATTATTTAATTTATTAAATGCTGAGGGGTTTATACAAACCTCTCCAAGTTTAATAGGAGGAACTCAAAAAGAGTATCACCCAGGTTTACATAGTAAGGGGGGAGATGAATATTTACCTATTTACAAAGACACATGTACAAATAATGCTCACAATGGGGAGATAGAGGGACAGGCGATAGAGATAATGAGGCAAACAAGGGATTTTATAGAGCACATTACAAATCAAAAAGAGTATGCAAAGAAGATGGATAGGATTAACTTTATGGCGGCATATACAAAATGTTTAAAGATAAATATGCAGCAGGAGTTTGGGGATTGTAAAACAAATGTTGGAGATTCTTCACAGGATTCTACAAGTGGTATATCAGCAGTAGGAAAGGCAGATACAGGTAAAACTTGTATAATAGATCAATTCTTAGAAGGGATAGGTGAAGAGGATAAAATTTTATCTATAACATCAGGGGAGGAAACGTCAGATGTATCAGGAAATCCAACAGGAAAAACACAAAACCACATTGATTTAGACGCAGAAAAAATGATAACTTCATTAAATTTACTATTAGAGGGTAAATATGCAGATGGTTGGTATGACCAGATACAGGCTTGTCTAGGGTATGAGAAGTTAAAAATACAGGTTTTTATTCAAGAGGAGTTAATAAGAAATTTTAATATAGTGAATTCAATGGTAAGGTCAATAAACACAACATGTTTACCACCATTAAGAAACAGTGCAGAGGCTGTATCTTGGACTGAGGTTTTTGTTTCTGGAGTTGCGAATGTTGCGAATGCAAGTGGTGAGCAAGTGGATATTCAGAAGTTAATAAAAGACACAAGTTCTGGGAATACGGTTGAATTAGAGGAAAATATAAAAACTCATAATTTAGATTTCTGTATAGATGGGTATGGAAAAGAGGGATGTATTTCAGAAAGAAAAAAATTAGATTTGCAGACAAAGGTATCATTAGAGGAAAATCAAAAGATAACTCAAATGATAGATACACCAGAAAACAATGCTTTTTTAAAATACATAACATCAGAGGCACAAAAAAAGACTTCAGAAAGATATAGAATTCAATACAAGGACAAGGATCAATTATCAAAAGTTGCACAAGTATGGAAAGAAGACAAGATTTGGACACAAGATGTGATAGATATACCTACTTCATTATCAGGAACAGTATATCAAAGATTAAAGTGGATAGATATGATAAATAAACAGAGATACAATTTAAAAGAAGGTTCAGAGTTAAGAACGGAGGTAGATAGAGTAATAGGGGAAGTATTTAATAATAGAATTTGGGTTGACACAGGTTCTTTTATAATTGGAGAGTCAGATTTCCCAGAAGGGTATGTTGATTCTACTTTAATTAGTTTAAGTACAGTTGGATATGAATGGCAATTATTATTCATAGAGGAAGAAACAAAAAGCAAGTTTTTTATAGAAACAGAAGATAGGGGTTTAATTAGATTTTTAAGGGGAATGATAATTTCAAAATTAAATTTAGATGGGTATAACAAATATACAAAGACAAAGATAGTTCCAAAGGATTTCAAGGGGAATGTATATGATAATGAGATAATAAAAAAGATAGAGCAAGTGAACAAAGACACAAAAAATCAAGGTTTTAATTTAGATAAAAATGCTGATTTTAGGTTAGCAGTTCAGAATGAGGGTAGACAATTACTATATGAGCACATAAAGGAACAATATAACAGGTCGCTACTTGCAAGATACCATGAAGTGGAAAAGGAGAAGGTATTAAGGGTTGTGAATATTCCTCTAGATTTAGATAAAAAGGTAAGAAGAGTAAAAGAAGCAGTAAATTTAAAGTGGAATTTAGGATATGAAACAAGAACAGGAAGACTTGTAATGTTATATTTAGATTCGGTTTTAGACTATGTATCGGGGGGAGCAGTATCAGCAGGGATAAAATATGTTTCAGATAGAATAGAGGATATAGGAGACCAATCACAAGGTTTAATAATAAGTGATACAGTTAGGGGTTTAAATGGTCTAACTATGAAACTTAATGCGATCGAGCAAAAGTATCAAAACTAATTTTTAAGGAATAATAAGTAAACTAAAAAAATAAGTTAAAAGAGGAAATATATAAAGAAAAACTAGAAAAAATACAGTTTTTTAATTAACAAAAAGAGAGGTAAATACCATGGAAAACAACGAAAACGGACTTTCTTCAGATAGCTATAAAATAGAAGAAACGCTGGCAGATACAGAGATATTAGGTGAAACTGACATACAAACAGAGGGTAATTCAGGAGAAACAGTAGACAACCCTACTAAACCAGAAGAAAAATCAGAGAAGACTAAAATGAAGTTAAAAAAGGGTCCAATTATGGCTGCGGCAGCTATTATGATTGGTGTTGGGTATTTATATGTAACAAGTGGAGGAGAACAGGTTCAGGTTCAATCAGAAAAAACAAGTTCTGTTCCTGTAAAGACTAATCCATTAAAGGTTAAAGCACAAGAAGACCAAAAAGAAAATGTAATTAGAACAAAAAGAATAAAAGTTTATGATAAAAATGAAGTTTTTGAGCATAAAAAACAAACATTAACAGAGTTAAACAAGTCTGAAAGTTATATTGCAATAGTAAAAGAATTAAAAAAAGAAATGGATAACATTAAGAAAGAAAGTGCAAGAAAGGGTATGTCATTAAAAGACAGAGAGAGATTCAACAAGTCAAAAAGAGAGGCATTACTAGAATTAAACAAAAGATTGAATTTTGGACCAGTATCATTAAAAAATGGGAATATAGTAAGACCACTACAAGGGACAGGATATGAGATAGAAACAAAACAAGGAATTGTAACCGAAGTTAAAAACGGAAGTTTTATTAAGGTAAAAGAGGGGTTTTTAATAACAGACACAGCAACAGACACATTATATCTTGTGTATTCTCACATGGTTGGAGGTTCTTCTCAACAAATAGAGAAGTTATATAAGGTTTCATCAAGAAGAGGATTAGAAGACATTACAGTAGATAATTTAGAATCAACAAAAGCAAGAGACCAAAAGACAGAATTAAATAAATCTATTTTGAATTTAATAAATGGTAAATCAAATATAGAGACAATAAACTTTCAAACAGAGAAGTTAATCAAAAAAGTATTGTTTTTCAATGAAAATGGTATAAAGTCTGGATCAGAGGATTATAGAATAGAAAGAAAATCATCAACAACAGAGGACACAAGAGAAATAAAATCAAAAAGAAAGTCAATATTAGGTTTTAGATTACAGGATCAAAGGGTATTCAAGAAAGAGGAAGGTGTTATCAAGGTAGATGGGATAAAGAAAACTTTTGATGGTTTATCAAGTGGTCTTAGGATGGTTTACAAGGTATATAAAGGTGGAAAACAAACAAATGATTCTGCATATATTCAGATAATCAGTGATAGTAACAATGGTGAAGAGGTGTTATCAGAGTGGGAAGTAGAGATGGTTTCTTCAGTTTTACTAAAAACATACTATGATGATGTATCAAAAACAAGATACATTGTAAGAAACAATAAATTATTTAAAATTGAAGGGTTAAAGCAAGAGGAGAAGTTTCATGCTGATGGTTACATTATAGGTGAAGTAAAAAATGGAGTTATAAATAAGGTAGAGGTAATAGAGACAACTTTAGAGGTTGTAAAAGAAAAGTTATCTAAATTCAATGGAAAGACTTTAATTGGAAAAAAGGGTTTTTATCTTGCAAACGAGGAAAATGAATACAAAGTTGAAGAGGGGATGGTTCATGATAAATTAAGAGAAAGAGTAGATAAAGCAGAAACACTAACAATATATGAATCAACAATAACAAGAAATAGTGGTGTAAGGGTAGACTTAATAGAGTCTATAAAGACAACAAAAAAGGTTGGAGCAAAACTAACAACATCAACAAGATACATATATATAGAAAAAAAAGGAGAAGTAAAGATTCAAGATAGAAAAACAGGAAAAACAACAATTTTAAAAGACATATCTTTATATTTTGATAAGAACCACTTAATAATTTCAAAAAACCCAATAGACACTTGGGACAAAGAGAAGGAGACAATCAATGGAAAGATATATCAAAAAGTAAAAGAGCTGGGAGAAGGAAAATTTTTATTTATAGATAAGAATGGAAACTATTTATATTCAGTAGGAGGAGACATTACACATTATCCAAACAAAAAGGTGATTTTGAGAGAAGAGGTTACAGACATAGAGGAAACAAATGGAGATTTATTCAATTTCATTTACTTTATAGATGAGAAGACAGGACAATTAAAATCAGCAAAAATTGGGACACTTGAGGTAAAGATGAAAAACAAATCTTTAATAAATGCGATTAAGAAAAACAAAAAGACAATTTTAAAACAAAAGCAAAAGCAGGAGATAAAGAATGTATTAACATTAAAGGAGATGTTAGGAAAATCACCATTTTTATTCAATGTAACATTTACAATGATGAATGGGGACACAGTAAAAATTGTATCACAAAATTCAATTATGTTAAATGGGGACAAGTTAATGTTAAAAAGTGGAAGATTAAATAAAAAAGAAAAATTATTTATTTTTGACTTAAACAAGGACACAGTATCAAAAAGTGCAAAGATTAGGAGTATTACTGGTTCAGCAAAAAGAACAACATTTGAAAGAACAATAGCAAAGGTTGAAAGTGATATCAAGGATTACTACACAGAAAGTATTTTAGTATATTCAACAGAAAATGATATTAGAAGAGTAAGATATAGAAGGGATATTGGAAATGGTCAATCAGTTCAAACATGGAGTGTTGTATATACATCAAAGTTAAATTTAGATGATGAAACAATTACGCTTGAAATAGAACCAGCAACAAATAGTGGTAAAACAACAGAGGTTATTGTTGTAAGTTTAAAAGAAGTAAAACAAATGAAGGGTTCTATGAGAATTAAGTTTGAGGAAGACTATAAAGAATATCTTAAATCATTAAAGGCGAAAGGGACATCAAAGTCATTATTAAAAGTAAACAATAATACAAAGATACTAGAAGAGCAAGGAAAGGAATTAGATGCAAAATTAGCGGCTATTATGGGTAAAAACCTTGAGTATCATATTGAGGGTTTAACAGATAAGGAAAAGAGAAAGATAAAGGAAGAAGAAGAAAGAGTTCCAGAATTTACATTTGAGATTGGAAAATCATTCCATTATAAAATAGAGAAAAGTGTTGAAATTGCAGATGGGCAGACAAAGTATATGGCAGCGGATATAAAAGAGGGTTATTACAATGATAGAGTTGGGAATTCATTAACATTAAATGATCCAAAGGTTGTATTAGCAGTAACAGGTGATTTCAATACAAATAAAGTTATTTTTACACCAGTTAAAATGGTATTTACAGATGATATAGGAGAAAGAAGAACGGTAGCGATACCACAAAAAGCAACAATTCTTGAATATCAAGAGTTAGAGAGTGATTACACATTAGATGGTGTTCCAGCATTCTATGTAAATCAAAAGGTTAAGGAATTACCAACAACTGTAATGTTATCAACAGTAGCAGGAGTATTAGATAGTTTATCAGCATCAGATGATGATATAGCAAGTCAATTAGGAGATATTGGTGGATTAACAGGGGGTGAGTCAAGTTCTGATTCTGAGTCAAGTAATCCATTTACAGATGGTGCATCAGAAGGTATTTCAGCAGGAGTTAAAGATATTCTAGATGTATATAAGGAGAAATCAGAAGGCAAAAAGGACATTTTAATAACAACTGGGGAATTAGAGTTAAAATCTAAGTTTATATCAGAGGTTCAGGTTCAGTTAGACAGCACTACAAAAATCAAATAGAAGAGGTGTAAAAAATGACAATTTTATCAAAAATAAAATCATTCTTTTTGGAAGAAGAAATAGAGGAAACAAAGAAGGAGGGGGTTAAACTATCAAAGCCTCAACCTTCAAAGGAAATAAAACAGAAAACCCAAATTTTACCATTAAATCAAAAATCAACAAAAAAGAGATATTTTGCTATACACACAGACAGTGAATTTCATATAGAGAGTAATTCAAGGGAATTATACAAGATAAATGAAGGAAGAATAAAAGAGTTAATGAATGGAGAGATGGAATTAACAGATGATAAAAAGTTAATTTTAGGATATATAAGGGAGAGATTGACAACATCAAATAAGGAGAAGCAGAAGTTAATAAAAGAAACAGGTTTAGATAATATAAAAGTGGAGTATATGGTTTCAAAGATTGATGAATGTTTCAACAAGGTAAGGGAAGAGTTGATAGAAAGCAAAAATGGGAATTACGAGATAAAGAAATCAAGACCAAAAATTAAGTTATCAAGAAAGATTTTCAATAGTATGGTTAATAGGGTTGTTCAGCAATTACATCAAGTTTATGGTGATGATACACATGAGGAAATAACAAAGCAAGGAGGAATACTTGAATCAAATTTAATAAACATTTATATAACTTTAAAAAAGGAAGATGAAGAGGTAATATTGGGAGACATCTCAGAGTTACAAACAGAGAGTTATGAAAAGTTTTTAGATAGTTTAATGGCAGGTGGTTTTGTAAAAGAGATAAGGATTACAGACACAAAGGCAAGAATCATTGTTGTAACTGATAAGTTTAAGAAGGAGGTATCAAAGAGATGAATAGTATAGAAATGGGACAAGATTGGTATGATAATGAACAAGAAGAACAACAAGAAGAAGAACAACAAGAAGAACAAAATGAGGGTGAAGAAGAAAAACCACCCGAAGAAAAGGTAAAAATAAGTTTTTATCAAATAGAGGATATGAAAGAGTTATTTATAGGGGTATCGGGAACAGATTT
>Ga0233436_1000269_pt1 | contig 62300 bp, 49 predicted proteins | sample SI_122_August201_2_FD_182723 | JGI IMG/M metagenome (GOLD analysis project Ga0233436, IMG submission 182723) | Seawater microbial communities from Saanich Inlet, British Columbia, Canada - SI_122_August2016_150_MG | ecosystem: Environmental > Aquatic > Marine > Inlet | place: Canada: British... | reverse complement strand
TTCTCATTAGCCCATATTCCTCGACTTATTTCTTCTCGCTCAGTCAAGGTTAAGCGGTGGTATTTTGTATTCATATGTTTAAATATTACCACTGATCTAGTTTTGCGTTAATTACTTGAACTCGCCATAGTATGTTTTAAGCACATACATTTGGCGGTCTCTGTTAATTAACTAACTCTAACATTTCATTGGGGGTTTTACCACCTAGAGCAATGTGTTCTAGGTTATTATAATATATATTCCACTGTTTAATTTTTCTTCTTAGTCCTCGTATTGTTTTAAACTCACATCTATTGTAAAACATCTCTTGATCAGTCCTATGACTTCTCTCTACCTTACCATTTTGCGCTGGCTTGCCAGGGTCAATAAGGTAATGAATAATGTTTAGTTTTTGACATAATAGATCTAGAGAGTGTAATTTAGGATTCATTGGGTCGCTAGATTTTAAATAGCCAGTATATCTATTAGTAAAGCAAGTTCCATTATCTGTTTTAATCGCTCTTATTCTAAAAGTAGCTACATCAATAACACTCTTTAGAAAGTCCATCGCTTCACTACTACCCATATTCTCATATACCTTTAAGTATCTCCATCTAGTATTACAGTCAATGGCTGTAAATTGGTAGTAACGCTTATTATTCAATCTTTTAGGGACATACTTCACATCTATCTCTACTAGCTCACCAATACTAGGTTTTACTTTAATATATCTATATTGTATCTTTCTTACTCTATATTTTCTCACTAATCCTTCTTGTTTAATTATCTTACCAATAGTACGGTCGTGTATAACCATTCCTTCTTTTTTTAATTTGTAATTTAACTTCTTGGCACATAGCCTTGTTTTATTTCTTAACTCAATTATTCTCTCTTTTTCTCTAATACTTGTTTCATTGGGGTGTGACTTAGGACGAGTAGATTTAGGTTCTAGTCCTTTCTCTCCATTCTTTCTATACTCACTCAACCATCTCTCTAGTGATCTTTTAGAATGGGGACATACCTTAGTTACATCTATTAGTCTTATCTCTTTATTGTAGATGGGTAATATCCATCTTAAACGCTCCTCTTTTATTGTCTTTGGCATATTTATACTCATATACCCTAAATACTAACGTATTTAGGGGAAACCCGCCAAATGTATGTGCACATTACCAGTATATATTGACAAAACTATTATTATATGATATAACGACATGTTATGAACGTTGACAATAAACGGCTAATAAAAGCCAAAAATCAAGAAGGAAAGACCAATGGAACTCATTATTATCTCTATTGCAGTATTCGTCGCATTAGTCGTATTAGTCGCATTCATTGTATTTCAGCGTCCACTGGCATACAAAAGAGAAAAAACAATAAGTACTTCCACACAAGAAGGAAAAACAATAAGTCCTTTCACGCAAGTAGGCACTATCAAGGTGCCCGCAAAAAAAAGACCGTTCGCCGTCAACGATCCAGACGATCCAATGAAATATATACTTGGTGGCTCACTCCCGTATCCGACCGATAGCCCCCAGAAACGCTGCGTACTCACCGTGAATGAGCTGACGCGTTTGGCATCGACTCACGATATCACGAAGGAGATCGGCAACTTGAATGCGGCCGCGATCAACTTCTCAGAACTCTTGTATGCCCTACGCCTCCAGAGTTCCGGCGAACACGGTGCACTCACATTGCGTATCAACTACTTCAACATCGCGATCGTCAATACTAATGATGGAAATCTACGAATAATATGCTGCACGTGGTCCAGTTGCTTCAGAGACTGGGTCCTGCAACAGATCGCGATTAACCAGTCCCCCTACTGGCAAGAAATCCCTTACTGGCGTATAGGGACGAGAGTCATCAGTCGACAGACTGACTGAGCTCTCGGCACAACGCCACCAACCTCAGAGCCCTTCACCTTCACGGTGTGGGGCTCTTTCATTTCACATTAAACTCCTGCTTATTACTCACAAACGCAGTATTAGCTTTCAGATTCACCTTTAGAGATGATTTTTTATATCATCTCTTTTATCTCAAATCTCACTATCGTTGTATTGTTCATGCTGTCTTATCTGAATATAATATTATATAAAAATAAAACATTAAAAAATAGATTTTGACCTTACAATCCACCACCCAATTATTCCATATAAAATAACTATTATCCAAATACTTGGTTGTTGGACTTCAGGGGTCATAAAAGGAATATCAGATAAATATTCACTAACCTTCAAAACATAACCGACCCCAAACCAGCCAGCATACCCCACCAGTCTTCCAATCCCTAGAGAAAAGGCTCCCACCACAGAAATCAATATTCCCGCACCCATCAAAATCGGGACGATTGGTAAGATAAGTAAATTAGCTATTACTGCCAAAAGTGACAACTTCTGAAAATAATACAAGATTAGAGGCAGGGTCATTATCTGAGCCGACAAGGTCACTGCCACCATATCCCTTATTTTCCAAGTATCTGGCAACTTTTTAAAATACTTTTGAAATATGGGAAACAAATAAATAATCCCCAAAACCGCCATAAACGAAAGTTGAAACCCAACATCTGAAATTAATAACTTTGGATTGATCACTAGCATCAAAAATGCAGCCAAGATCACTGCGTTAATTGATTTGGTCATGCGACCTAGATTCTGACCCAATAAAACAAGAAATATCATAATCCCCGCTCGCACCGCCGAAGCTGGCGCGCCAATCATTGTAATATATAAAGCCAATCCCACTACTGCCACCCAAAACGCTCGCCGACGATTAAGACCAATACCAATTAGAAGATACATTAACGCTGTGGTGATTATCATAATATGCATTCCAGAGATGGCAATGATGTGACTAATCCCAGAATTAGAAAACTGATCAAGTAATTCACTAGATATTCCGCGCCGGTTACCAAAAACCATCGCTTGCAAAACCGACGCCTGTGGTTCCTTAATTGATTTATTTAATCCCTCAGATAATTTCTGCTTAGCGCCAAAGATCCAACCCTGACCGGGTCGACTCAAGAGTTCGATATCTGGATAATTACAAATAGAATAAACATTGTATCGAGCTAAATACTTTTCGTAATTAAAATCCTCAAAAATGTCTGGCTTCTTCAATTTACAATTTAGTTTCAGAATATCGTTTCGCAAAAACTGAGGATAAAGATCTGTTCTAACCAGCAGATACGGCCGAAAGTAGTATCTAGCCCCCGGAGATATATGGGGCTCGACAGTCAATTTTTGACCATTAATTCTAGTATCCACATCAACCACCTTAGCCTCAAAAGTCAATTCTTCTCCATTATAGTAGTTAATATTATTTGAATTATTGGGATCGGGGATACTAACCTGATACCTAAAGAAACCAAAGATAAAAAGTAACAACAACACTGCCGACACCATTACAAATCTATTTTTCCGGCCCACAATTAAAATAAAAAAAGAAACTAATACTCCACAAAATAAAATAAAAAAATCAACTGTAAAAAAATTGGCCAAAACAACACCAAATAAAAAACAAAAAATCCCAATAAACAATATTTGGGATTTATGAGTTATTTCTTTAAGTATCTTCATTTTCAATCTAATCTAATTCAAATCTTTCTTTTAATTCCATATTTTAATTATTTTTTTGCTTTACTTCTCAAATATTCTTCCACAAACCCATCTAAGTCTCCATCTAATACTTTAGTGATTTCAGCTGTTTCGTATTCGGTGCGATGGTCTTTTACTAATTGATACGGTTGCATCACATAGCTCCTGGCCTGACTGCCCCACTCTGCTTGCTGGTATTCACCTTTAATCTCTTTTATTTTATCATCTTCTTGCTTACTATAATATTTTAACAGTTTACCCTTCAATACCTTTAAGGCAGTCTTCCTATTTTGCATTTGTGATCGTTCGTTTTGACACTTGACTACAATGCCGGTTGGCAAATGAGTCATTCGCACTGCCGAATCAGTAGTATTCACACTTTGACCACCATGACCGCCCGCTCGCATTACATCAATCCTTAAATCGTCATCTTTAATCTCAATCTCATTATTTGTTTCCAAATCTGGCAACACCTCAACCAAAGCAAATGAGGTATGACGCATCTTTTCCGAATCAAATGGTGAAATTCGAACAAGCCGGTGAACACCATTTTCTGATTTTAACCAACCATACGCATGTCGACCAGAAATCTCCAATACTACATTCTTGATTCCAGCCTCATTACCCATGGTCCGTTCAATAATCTTAACATCAAAATCATGTATTTGACAAAATCGCGTATACATTCGAAGTAGTATCTCTGACCAATCTTGAGCATCCACCCCTCCAGTCCCTGCATGGATAGACAAAACCGCCCCCTCCTTATCGTAAGGGCCGGCAAACATTACTTGAAATTCAAGTTGATTAAATTCTTTCTCTATTGCACCTAATTTTTCTTCAATTTCATGAACAAGCTCTAAATCACCGTCGATTGCTTCGATTAACTGTGACAAGTCATCGACTTCCGTTTTTAAAAATTGCCAACTATTTAAATCACTCTTACTATTTTCGTATTGTCGACTAACCGTCTGGGCATTTTCTTGATCATTCCAAAAGCCAGGCTGCGCTATCTCCTGCTCTAGCTTTCCAATTTTTTGACCTAAACCGTCAAGGTCAAAGTAACCCCCAACTTCTAGCAATCTTATCTGCTAGGTTATTAATTCTATTATCTAAATCCTTCATGTTTTATAATTATTTTATTTGCTTTAATTGATTCATTAAGTCAACCACCCCGATTAGACTTTGATTATTGCCTATAATCCCCTTAAGTGCTGGCGGCAGATAAATCAGCGCTACCACAATTGGTGCTAAAACAATTACCAACCAGAGAATATTAAAAATCACTCTAAACAACATATAGCGCCTGATCTTTCTAGTGTCTTCATAGATCGATTGACTATATTTCAATAAAGCATCCAATTTATCTTTATCTTCTTGAAGCAAGTGTTCATTAGCCCGAGAATATTGAACTACCTCTTCCACTTTTGATTTTAACTTTTCTTGTTCCATGTACTTAATATAACAAAAATTAAAACTTTTTACCATCCTTCCCTACCTAATATCGGCTACGGGCATAACTTCTCTAACTCTAGCTAACACCTCTTTCAATTCTACCTGAGTAAACCCCTTCCCATCAAAATCTTCTCCCACTAGCTTATCTTGAGGTAAAAAATTCTGCAAAAAGTACCTCTTAGCCCCAACCACTGCTCCAGCCATAGTTACAATATCTTCCACAGTATGTAAGTCCTTTACAATTGTACTTCTAAACTCATAATCAACTCCGCCGCCTTGAATAACATCGATACTTCTTTTAATTTTTTCTGAATCAACATCCATTCCGGCGAACTTACTATAATTATCTAATGGACCCTTAACGTCCATTGCAATATAATCCAATAATTCATTATCAATTAATCCCTGAAGTTGTTCCGGCAACAAACCATTAGTATCTAACTTAATGGCATAGCCCAAATCCTTTAGCCACCCGCAAAACTCTTTCAAGTCGGGCTGCATTAATGGCTCACCGCCAGTAATACACACCCCATCTAAAAAGCTTTTTCTTTTAACAAAAAACTCCTTTACCTGTTCTTCGGGCATACCTCCTCCGGCACTGACCAAGTCCGGCACAACCAAATTTGGATTATAACAAAAAGCGCAGCGCATATTACACCCACTAGTGAACACGGTCGCCGCTACTTTTTGAGGATAATCCAGTAATGTTACGGGCTGTAGCCCACCAATTTTCATAAAATTTATTCCTGACAACCGCAATTAAAAACCTTTCGATCACTATACTCAGACCTTTTGCCTGCATTCCACTGGTCAATTGGTCTAATATAGCCGACCACGCGCGAATACACTTCGCAAGGTTGCCGCTGCAACCCAGTGTTGTTGTCCCCTTCCATAGGTATATAAATTATTTTTTAGACCGGTAATTGATCTTCTTGATTATTAACAAAGCCAATCTCCTCGTCACACAATGGACAGAATTTCTGCTCGCCAGCCAGATAACCATGCTTAGGGCAAACTGAGAATGTTGGAGTTAGAGTATAGTAAGGCAGATGAAAATTGTTAGCAATTTTCCTCACTAATTCTTTAGTACCTTGAATGTCTGGCATTCGTTCACCTAAGAATCCATGGACTACTGTTCCACCAGTATATTTGGTTTGAAGTGGGTCTTGCTTTTCTAATACTTCAAATATATCACTAGAAAAGTTTACTGGCAAGTGAGTTGAGTTGGTATAATAAGGCGCTGCACCACTTTCTTCATAAGCCTCTTCGTTAGCGATGATAATATCTGGATACAATTGTTTGTCTTTTTTGGCAAATCGATGAGTTGCACCTTCTGCTGGTGCAGCCTCTAAATTATACATTTGATCATCATCAGCCTGGTAATTAGCCAATCGTTTCAAGATAAAGTCCATTATCTCCATGGCAAAGTCTCTAGCTTCAGTTTCGCCTAAATTTTTATCCATAAAATTAACCATTGCCTCATTCATGCCATTAATTGCCACCGTATTAAAGTGATTCTTCCAATATTCACCAAACTTTTCTTTAATGTCAGCTAAAAATACCTTACTATATGGATAAAGACCCTGCTCAGTAAAGCCTTCAAGAATTTCTCGCTTTAACTTCAAGCTTTGACGAGCCAGATCAGTCATTTGGCCAACCCGACTTAAAAATTCTTCTTTAGTTTTTGATAAATATCCGATTCGCGCTAAGTTTAAAGTTACCACCCCGACTGAACCAGTAAGTGGATTGGCAGCAAATAGTCCGCCACCCCGCTTTCTCAATTCTCGGTTATCCAACCTTAATCGACAACACATACTTCGAGCATCTTCAGGATCCATGTCACTATTAACAAAGTTGGCAAAGTATGGAATGCCATACTTGGCAGTCATTTCCCAAATAGGATCCAACACCTTATTATCCCAGTTAAAATCCTTATCAATGTTATAAGTTGGAATTGGGAAGGTAAATACTCGCCCTTTAGCATCACCCTCCATCATCACTTCAGCAAAAATCTTATTAATCATATCCATTTCCTTTTGAAACTCACCGTATGTTTCTTTTTGTGGTACTCCGCCGATAACCACAGCCTCCTTAGATAGTATCTTTGGGCAAGTTAAATCAAAAGTTAAATTAGTAAATGGAGTTTGAAAGCCAACTCGAGTTGGCACGCTCATATTAAATATAAATGATTGCAAACATTGCTTAACGGCCTTTTCATCTAGACTATCATGACGGATAAACGGTGCAAGTAAGGTATCAAAATTAGCAAATGCTTGAGCCCCAGCAGCCTCGCCTTGTAGCGTATAGAAGAAATTCACTATTTGGCCCAAAGCAGACCTAAAATGACCTGGTGGCTTGCAACACACCTTACCATCTACTCCGCCAAATCCCTGACGCAATAGAGCCTGCAAATCCCAACCACAACAATAAACAGCCAGGAGCTGTAAATCATGAATATGCATGTCGCCATTAACATGAGCCTCTCTGATTTCATGAGGATAAAGCTCATTAAGCCAATAATGTGAACTAATCGCTGAAGCAACATGATTATTCATGCCCTGCAAAGAATAGGCCATATTAGCATTTTCTTTTACTCGCCAATCTAATTGTTTCAAGTATCTGTCAATAATATCATTAGAATTAACCATGTTCTTCATATCTCTAAGTCGATTGTGCTGTTCGCGATAAATAATAAAAGACTTGGCCGCCTTAACTAAACCTTCACGAATTAAAATCTCCTCCACAACATCTTGAATTTCTTCAATCGCTGGAATAGATCGATAATGAAACTTATTATTAAGAGTCTTTATCGCCTTGTCAGATAATTCTTGAGATAATTTTTCATCTTCATGCCCCACAGCAATTAAAGCATTGTTAATCGCGTTGGTAACTTTTGTTTGATCAAAATCAACAATACTTCCGTCACGCTTTTTAATCTGCTTAACTTGATTTAATTCCATACCTTTAGTTTAAATATTTTTATAATAGTCTCACTTCGCTACTATGTTTTTTGAAGACAAAAAAAGATTCAGCCCCCTATCCTGAATTAACCCTGATAATTTAAAGTTGCTAGTTGCTCCTTTTTAGTAAATTCAGATTGGTTACTAAACCATCATTAATGTTGTCATTACATCTTCTAGTGAGTATTCATTTTATAACATTGAACCGCATCCTGTCAAAGTAGTTTATGTCAAGCCCTAGGGGTCAACAAAAAAAGACACCCATTTAGTGTCTTTTTTTAATTCCGAATAAGTTTATTTCATCTTTTTCCTAATAAATGCGGGGATTTCTAAATCTTCATCATCACTACCAACCACTGGTCTAACTGGAGAAACTGGACTGGAGACAACGGGCGAATCAGAAACGTCTTGATTCTTTTCCACAGCCTGCTCGTCTTTTTCAACATCAACCGATGCCGACTTAACTGGTACTGGCTCAAGATCTACTTTGGGATCTACCACCTCATCTTCTATTTTCTTCTTGGAAAAAAGTCGATTCATTGAATAGTGTGGGGTCTCAGTTGGCTTAGCTGTCTCTGGTTTGGAAATTACTCCGCCACTGCCACCGCCGACACCACTAAAACCAGTCGCTACCACAGTAATTCTAACCTTATCTTTCATGTTCTCATCAATTACCGCACCAAATATAACCCGGGCATTACTATCGGCGTTTTCAGTGATAGTGCTAGCCGCTTCATTAACTTCATCCATTGTTAAATCAGATCCACCAGTGATAATAAACATGATTCCCTTGGCCCCATTAATTGAAAGATCCAGTAGAGGTGAAGAAATAGCCTTCTTAGCGGCCACCACGGCTCGGTTATCACCACTAACCTCACCAATACCCATTAGGGCAGAGCCCGCATTAGACATAATTGATTTAACATCAGCAAAATCCACATTAATTAACCCCGGAACTGTAATTAGCTCTGAAATTCCTTGGACACCTTGCATCAAAACATCATCAACCACCTTAAAAGCATCTAAAAGAGAGGTTTTTTTATCAATAATCTGTAAAATCTTATTATTTGGAATAGTAATGATAGTATCAACTTGCTCAATCAACTGTTCATGGGCAGTTTCGGCTATATTAGTCCTCTGAGCGCCCTCAAAAGTAAAAGGCTTAGTAACTATAGCTACAACCAGTGCACCCATCTCTCGGGCCACTGAGGCGATAATTGAGGAGGCACCAGATCCGGTACCACCACCCAAACCACAAGTAATAAAAACCATATCTGATCCCTTCAGCGCCTCCCGAATATCTTCAATATTTTCCTGGGCAGCTTGTAAACCCACTTCTGGATCCATCCCAGCGCCCAACCCACGAGTTGTCGTTTGACCAATATGAATCTTATTTTTGGAGCTACTATGATGCAGAGCCTGAACATCAGTATTAATTGCAATAAATTCTACCCCCTTAATTTTGGAAGCAATCATTCTATTTACTGCAGAGCAACCGGATCCACCGATACCAACTACTTTTATTTTAGCAAATGTTTCTATATCTGGTTTTATTTCGGGCATGATTTTATGGTAATAAAGATTTAAATATCTTTTTCATTTGACTAACTGCTTTATCAACACTCTTAATCCGCATTGGCGAGAATTTACCGACCCCTTCACCTTGTTGAAGTTGGCTACCCCACAATACTAGCCCCACTGCAGTAGTAAATGATATGTCATTAACCTGATCAATATTAGAAATCAATTCCTGAGAATAACCCAAAGAAGCTGGTAACCGCAATACATCTTTAGCCACTTCCACCATTCCAGGAAGTTTAGCTCCAGCACCGGTTAAAACAGCACCGGCCGGAAGCATTCCTGATTTACCAATGTCCTTTAACTCTTTATCTACCTTTTCCATTATCTCTTCAACTCGTGCTTCAATTATTTCAGCGACTGTCTTTTTAGAAAATGTTCCATCCTCTAGACCATTAACGTTATCGTAATCTATCTCATCACCCTTTTTAAATTCCTTTGGCAAAGCACTGCCTTCCCGAACCTTAATCTTCTCAGCAGTATCAACCGAAATTCTAAGCCCCAAAGCAATGTCATTGGTAATATATTCTGAACCAACAGGTAAAACAGCGGTGTGTAAAACATCACCCTCTTCAAAAACTGCCATTGAGGTGGTTGAGCCACCAACATTTATTACGACCACTCCAAGTTCTTTTTGACGATTAGTCAAAACACTTTCTGAAGTAGCTAAAACCGAGAGCACCAAATCATCAATATCCAACCCGGTTCGATAAACACATTTAGTTAAATTTTTAATTTGGGCCGTTAACCCTTGAATCATCTGAGTTTCAACTTCTAATCGGATACCAGTCATACCAACCGGGTCTTTAATCCCTGCTTGAGAATCAACTGTGAAGCTTTTAGGAATTACATGTAGCATCTCGTAGTTCGGCGGAGTTGCCACTGCTTTTGCCGCCTCAATCGCCCTTTCGGCATCATCAGGACCAACCTCACCATCTGGTCGAGACACGGCAATTACTCCACGACTTTCTTGAGTAGTGATATGACTACCGCTAACCCCAACCCAAGCATGTTCAATCGGCTGGCCAACCATTCTCTCTACCTTTTCCAAAACAGAAGAAATGGAAGACACGGCATCTTCCACGCTAGTTATTACTCCCTTATTAATTCCCTGTGCTGGACCCTCGACGGCACCGATAACATGAAGTTTATTATCTTGTTCCGCTTTTTGACCAACTACCACCCTAACGGCAGTTGAACCAATATCGAGACCAACAATTAAATTATCTCGAGCCATTTTATATATGTTATAATATAGCGCTTAACTAATAGTTATTATAGTAAATTTTTTCATCTTGGTAAACCCCTAAGTGAATACAATTTGTGTTCAATCGAATTAGTAACCATGTCACTCTTTATAAAATTCATTCTTAGAAAACCCCAACCGATCTAAAACACGGTTTTCTAGATCATACATTTTCTGTGAATCATCCTTTGAAACGTTTTCATGATCGTACCCAGTTAAGTGGGCCAAGCCATGAATCAAAAGCCAGGCCATTTCATTTTTGAACGTATTGTTATTGATTTTAGCCTGTCTCTTAGCCTGAGGCACACAGATAAATATCTCACCCAAATAATTTTTGTCTTCATCTACATCAAAATCATCACTAGTATTACCATTAAAGCTCAAAACATCTGTCACTTGATCTACCTGGCGATAGTCTCGATTAAGACTTTTTATCTTTGGGTCGCCAACTAAGATCACTGAAGCATTTTTTTGCTCACCAATGCTCTCTTCCTGACTAAACATTTCCGCCACTTTCCTAAACCACCCCTTAGATAAAAGGGTAAAATGCTTTTTACTGACACTAATGTTTATCATTATTGAATTGTTGAATCAGTGGAAGATGGAGTACTACTGTCTCCAACATCAGTTATTAAATCATCTAGGATAATCAGCTCAAAATTATCCACTATCATTCTAAATATACTTGGATATCTCATTTCATCACCAGCACCGATAATATATTCAAATGTATATATATTTTTCCGAAGTGGATCAGTTAAATAAATCTTCAATCCACTTGGTGTAATAATTCCTTCCAACTCTCCCACACTAATTGCCGTAATTTGACTAGGAAGCACCAAAGGGTTATTCAATAAAAACCAATTTCCTACCGAAGTACTCTGTGCATTATCTGAAACGGTAATCTTAATATTTTCACCGGTATCGGCAGTGATCTGAACTTGCTTTACTGCCGGCAGTGATCTTGCGAACCAGTTTCTAATGTAAAGAGTTTTAAAATTGGTATCAATAAAGTTGGTTTCAATCGTGTCAATATACCCAGCGTCAACCAAAAGAGCACCAGCAGCTATTGCCGGATTATACCCACCAGGCACCTCTGACCCATCAGTAAAGCCGTCAGCGTCACTATCTGGCTTGCTTGGTGAGGTCCCAAAGATTGCCTCTTCAATGTCAGTCAGTCCATCACGATCAACATCACTACTTATTACTGCCGGATCTAATGATATTGGATTATTAATACTATCATCAACTGGATCTTCTGGATCAGTAACATCGGCATCATCAACATCATCAATAAGTGTATCAGGATCATCAACAACCATATCACTATCACCAATTAAACGGTTTGTATTGTTATCTGAGTCGGCATCATCTTCAGTGACCGCATCATCAACAACCATATCACTATCAACTTCAGTATTGGCTACCGGCTCAATATCCAATGGGTCCTTTGTTTTTGTACTTTCATAAAAAAAGTAAAACGCGATAACAATAATTACCACCACCAAAATACCCACAGCAAAAAGCAACGGCTTAACGGAGGTTGTACTCTGCCGTCCCTGAAACTTATTAGGCATCACATAAACATTGCCATAGGACTTTTTGCCAACCGACTTTTTTGGAGACATCTGCACGTTTTGCTTGGATTTTTCTTTTTTATCTTTGGAACCAAACATAGCTTAAGAATTTAAGATTAATATTGAAATTGCCACCTAATTATCCTACCAACCTAGAATAACTTACCTGGACCATCGGGGTTAAACCCATTAATTACCTCTGCACCGTCCTCATATCCATCACCGTCGGTATCAGAGTTATTAGGATCAGTCTTATAAATATCCACTTCTGATTTGTCTATCAGTCCATCACCGTCGGTATCAACATTATTGGGATCAGTCCCCAACTCTCTTTCTCGTTCATCAGACAGGCCATCACTATCAGTATCTAGTGGAATCTCCGGTGGATCTACTTGATTTATATCATCACCCGCTCCGGTATCGCCATTATCATCTAAATTATTGTCAGTATTAAAGTCATTACTAGTACTATCTGTTGTTAAATAACCATTATCGTCAGCTACATCTTCTGACGGATCAATAGCCGCATCCCCCGACTGATAATAATTCCAACCAAACCATCCGGCCGCAACAACGATGGCAACTAAAACTATAACTAAGATTATTGTCAAAGATTTACCCTGTCCAAGCTTCTTACTGCTAAAGATATCCTCTTTAGGGTCTGGACTCCTACCCACTGCCCCTCCAGGACTAGCAGGAGTGGCCACCTGGGGCATAGAATGATCAGTTTTAGAAAACATATCCTCTACTTGAGCTGGCCTAGTACCAGCCGATTTTGGCTGATTACTTTGTGGTCGAGGGGATTCTTGGGTCGGTAAGGACGCAGGCGGATTATCAGATTTTGGCTGATCGCCTGACTGTTTATTTAGAGAATTGCTTGGTTGTGATACCTGATCAAACATAAAGTTAAGTTATATTGTTTATTGCTTTAATTAAATTATAAAGTGTTTTGAGAGTAACTGCAAGAACTTTTATTCTAACTCACCTTCACCATTTGGATTATAGCCAGAGGTCACCTCATCACCATCACTAAATCCGTCACCATCAGTATCAGATATTTTTGGATGAGTATGATAAGTATTAACCTCCTCAAAGTCAGTTAATCCATCACTATCTGAATCAGATACACGATTTACATCCGCTACCAATGGATCAAAGCCATATTCAACATCCTCATTATCATACAAACTGTCTCCATCAGTATTTACATAACGTGGGTTAGTTTTATAAACAAAAATCTCATCATAGTCAGTTAAGCTATCACCGTCACTATCCATATCTTTGAAATCATCAAACTTATTTGGATCATAAGACAGTCTCACTTCTACCCCATCCTCTACCCCATCACCATCAGTATCAACATTATTTTTATCTGTTTTAGTGTCCAAGTATTCTCGACAATCATTCAAGCCATCACCATCTGAATCAATACTACGATCACACTCATCATATACCAATGGGTCTAAACCATTTTGCACCTCTTCATAGTCACCAATCCCATCATCATCGGTATCAACATTATCTATGCTGGTCCCCAAATTAGTCTCCTCATAATCAAATAGCCCATCACCATCAGAATCCGCTTGCTCATCCGTGGGCATCATTTCATATACAATGACTCGACCCTGTTCATTTCTCTTTATAGCAACTGTTTTGATTTCCGATCGAATATCAAGATCTTCTTTTTCTTGGTCACTCAAATAATCATTTTCATCGACTGCATCATTATTAACCCTAAATATATCATCAATACTATCATAGTTTTTAAACGCAAGAAATGTAGCACCACCCAAAATAAGTACCAATACAATTATAATTATTAAAAGTCTTTTATTCATATAAAATAGTTTATGGTGTAAAAGTAGTAGATGGCCAATTGTTTGAGTCATAAATTTCTTCTAGCCGCCTAGGATAATACCCAGGGCCAGGTAAATGTGTCTCATAATACATCGGAATAATACCATCTGTGAAGGAGCTATTACTTTGAGAAACAGCATTAACCTGCATACTGCCTAAAGCAGCAGGGTTATAACGAAGAGTGAAAACCTCCCAATAGTCCAACTGGCTTTGTGCACTCACATTGATAGTGCTACTGGTCCCATCTCCAGGGCCAAAGCAAAGATCCCCACCGCTAGCACATTTTTCTAATGTATATGTAGCAATGTTATTAAATTCGCTTACATTATCAAAAACCGAAATTGTCACACTACCCTCTGTCCAATTTTTCTTTCTATTTTGAACATAGTAATAATAATCTATAGGATTACCCCCTTCATATGCAAAGCTCTTGACACTGATAACTTCCGTACCAGATTCGCCACTAGCATCTATATCTAATGAAACTGAACCAACTGACGGATTAGACTGACTAACTACATTGTCCGGATAAAATGCTAAGTTTGCATCTAGATTCTGACTAGTTCCACCAGCTAGATTTCTCCATTCCAATATTATAAAAGAATTAACGTCCAAAATGTATGGCACCACATAAATCGTCAAAGCATCGCCATCGTCTTTACCATCACGAGGACTCGCATCGACACCTAAAAACTCAAAGTCTCTATTAACAACTAAGTCATCCCTAACCTTGCCAATAAAAGACAATGGATTTATTGATGTGCCATTGTGCTTGCACGATGGCCAACTAGAGGAGGGCAAGCAGCCGGTATCATTTATTAGGTATTGAGGACAAGTTGGATAGCCAAACGTTTTATCACGACAAACGCCGGTAAATCCATCAACAGTTGTAATCTTATTATCAACAACTACCACATAGTCATCGCCACCATAGACATTATCAAAACTCACAATCCCCTCGGCATCAGCGACCGCTTCTTCTATCTTTGCGTTCCCCTTATATAATCGAACCTTAGACTGAACCGGAGGTAAACCATTTCCAGGATCATTATCAACATAATCAAAAGCTGAGAGAATTTGAATGTCTAAATTAAACCCAGAGATACAAGCAGAGGTATCTACCATACAACTGTTACCATTAGTATCAACATTACAGCCAAGACTACCAGCAATAAAGTTTCTACCACGCCCAGTATTATCATCAAAGTCTGTGCAATCATCCTTATCGCCCTGGTATAGATTGCCTAAGTTAATATTATAATCACATTGTTCTTCTGCAAAAGTAGGACGCAAATGACCATCACCACAAACAAACTTGCAATCTAGGCTCTCATCATTCAAATTATATGTATTACAACCATCACTATTAGTCTTATTACCATCATCACACTCTTCATCATCGGCTGGCGGATTATTGACATCAACATTGCCATCACCACAGAAATTGGCTGGCATATCCTGAACCGTACATTCATTTGGGCCACCAGGCAATCGACAAAGCCAACAAATATTGCCTCCGCCAACCCTAGCGTCAGAGTTATAAACGCACTCACTTCTATTTCTGACCACGCTACCATCCACACTAAAATCACATCCCTTACCATCATTAGTGGATACTAACTTGCTAATATTATTACCAATTCCACTTGGAGCCCCCTCAGATCCGACAATAATACCATCATTACAAATAGGTACGCAGGCGCTACCAGGAGTCAGACAGTCCCATCCAGGCTCTGTCTGGCAACTATCACTACAACCATCTGAAGAATTATGATTGCCATCATCGCAATTTTCATCTAAAAGTGGGCTATTGCCAATATCAATTTGACCATCACCGCAATAATGAACACTTGCACTAACGAAGGTACAAGAACTACTATCACATAAGTTTGCACCAGGATAAGACTTTGTTGCGGTATAGAGTAGATCAGTTACTGCACATTGCGCTCTAGCATCAGTGTCATTATTTACAGTTGGATTATAATCACACCACTCTCGATTCCAATCGCCTTCATCACAGCCTTCTCTGCCATCGACTACAATATTATCACCACAAACCGGTTGAGGAGTACCAGTTGAACATTCCCAACCGTTAGTAATATCACATTCGCATATATTAGTACAACCATTTATACCATCATCGTTGAATGCAGCACCTAAATCGCACTCTTCAGTGCCGTTTCTTACTCCATCGCCACAATAAGTATTACCGCCACAACTAGAATTACAGGTACCAAAGTTTCTGGGCTCACAAATTGAACCATCAGAAGCACAAGCTCCGCCGTAAGAGGAACATGGTGTTCCATCAGCACAATGCCGACCGTCATCACAAAGTTCCACGCCAACTGCTACTTCACTATCACCACAAACAGAAGTACAAATACCAGTGCTTGGATTACAATCATAACCAGGCTCTTCTATAGTACAAGTAGCGTTACAACCATCACCATCCCTGGCACTGCAACTGCCGATTGAACAATTACTATCAACCGAACAAACATCACCGTTTTCACACTGTTTACCATTATCGCATACCTCAACTCCGGTACTACCGTTTACCATACCATCACCACAATATGACACATTACCATTCACTCTTTCACAAACTGAATTACAAACCAAGCATTCTTCATCGCCACGAGCACAATCTTCTGTATTATTATTACCATCATCACACGCCTCAGAACCAGCGTCTAGATAGCCATCACCACAACTATTATATTTACATCGCTTAAAATCTCGAGCACCCTCTGGTGAATAAACACAACCGCCATCATCATTATCGGCACTAACATTATAATTATGTATATCACCACTGAAATAAGTATCATAATCAGCAGCCGATAATATTGTCGTATCATCACAATCTTCATCGCCCAATTCACCCTCATTTGGCTGGCCATTACCACAAAATTCTGTCATCGGTTCGATTTCCACAGAACAACGACGAATAGCCGCATCTGCTGGAGTGGCGTAAACATAATAACTACAATTATTACCATAGGTTGGAACACAAGGTTCTCCAACTGGTAATTGAGCAGGATTTGGCACATTCAAACAATTATCACATTTATCACCGACACCATCACCGTCATTGTCTAATTGATCGGGATTATACCAATCAGTTTGAATTTGCGATTCATTTATAATTTTACCAAAAGAATCTATAACAATTGAGTCCGGTGGAGCACAGTTATCAATCGGATTAGTACTACTAGGACATTCTATGTCAGGATAGCCATCACTATCTAAATCACGACACTCACACTTAGCAGCACCACCATAACTGGCCTTATCCACACAAACCTTGCCAGTATTTCCTGAGACATCGCACGGCTTATCTGAACTACAGCTAATACAATTTTCACCCTCCTCTGGGATTCCGTTACCGCATGTACCAGAACCACACATTAAGTACGGTCCAAACCCACTCAAAGGGTTAGGATTATCGTTATACCTAAAGTATCTTAAATCAGTCCAGGCGCCACGAGAATCACCAGGATTGTCATGCCAGTTAGCATCAATAACCTCCGGCCGTGCATAAACTGCTCGCCGACCAATGAAGTGTCCTGTGGTATTGCCAATATTAAAATTATAACTATAATAATAAGGATTAATATCATTACAATACATTATTCTTTTTTTAGCATCCCAACAAGTAGTGTTATCTGCTCCAGGGATTTCATCACAACCATAAATCTTGTTGATTGGATCTAGAGGTAAAGCTGAACCAAGAGCATTGCCCAAAGTAGACTGCCACGAAGGCCAAACACTGGAAGTTCGACCCGTAACATAAGTACCGGCTTGCAACTCTGGGTTATAGTTTCCACACACCCCGTTGCCATAACAAACAGAGTTATCTACTTCTGTTAGCTTTAAACCATAAATCTTTAAATTAGAGTCGCAATCGATATCACAACAATCATTGGTCCAATCTAACAACACATCATTATTACCGATATCAATATCACGCAGTACAATATTACTTTCTTGAATACTATTATTGACCGCCAAAGGATCAACAGAACCAACCACCGCTCCACCAACATTAACATTAATATGATGAGTGGCATGATCCTCATCAACTATACCACCAAAACAATTGCCTGGTGCCACATCTGCATGATTAGAAGTATATAATGTTAATAAATAATCGCCTTGATATGGTGCGTTAATTACATAACTACGATCATCGTCAAAACCAAAAGAAATCACCGTATCATTTGGAACGTCAACACAACCAATACACTCGTCACCAAAAAGTGTCTGTTCAACGCTGGCATCATTACACAAAATATTTGGATCATTACTACATCGTCTCTGATTATAATACCCCCCGTCCTCATCACTCAACAAATAGTTAATATATTGAATATCAGATAATCTCCTAGTTTCACGCGCTAATTTAGCTTTATCGCTTAGACAATAATTATCACCGCTACAATCAGAGTCAACCAAGCACCTGCTACCGTTTAGATCTAACGCCAATACATTGGGATCTCTAGTATATTTGCCACATCTTCCAAAGTCATTCAAAGCACCGTCATCTGTACCAGTGTTTAATTTAAAGTTATCTATTATTTGATTAAAAATACCTATTATTTCTCTTGATGCTCCATCATTATATGAGGCAACATAAACCTTATTAAATATCTTAATGCCGTTATCACCTAAATCAGCCGCATTAACATAAATAGTTCTACCCTCTCTAACTGCCTCATAAGTATCAACTTCAATTAATTGCGGATTGCCTTGACTGCCTGGGTCGAAATGCTCCTGATACCAAGTAATTGGTGCTAAGTGACTATTGTTGTTCATTACCCTAAGACCAATAACATTCACATCATCGGTAGCAAAGTCTGTAATATCGTCTTGAAATAGCAAGAAATCTTTAATGACATCATCACTAGCATCGCTATTACCCAAAACTGGCACATTCAACAAGCCGGTTTCCGAATCATACTTACCGATTTTTGGTAGTAAATCTCCTCCGTCATTATCTCGACAATAATAAGTTTCGAAATTTGTATTGATACAATCACCAGTACCAGAGCCACAATTACTGTTGGAATCTTGATAAGGGAAATCGCTAGCATCAGGCCAAGGATTATTACAAGAAATTATTTTTACTGGAACCGTTCGACTAACCGAATTAACGGCGGAACCATCAACTTCATCAGAAGAAACTGAAGTGGCCGTAACTTTTATATTTGCAGTACCAGTCTCTGTACCCTGATCACGGAAAGCACTAACAACTATATATTGACCCATACCACTATTGAGTGTCCTAGACCAAGTACCTTCACCCCATAAAATAGTGTCAGACATACTGTTAACAGATAAAATGCCGTCAGTTGGAATGCCAGTTATCTCCCAATTATAATAAGCTGTTATTTTCTGATCGCCGCTATATGTCCTTGCTTTATAAACATGCTGATTTCCATCTGTAGACCCATGAGTATCGTCATCAGTATAATCATTTATGGTCGCATCCCCACAACTATCCCTTTCAAAACAGAAGAAGCTATCCTGATTATAATAAACCGGATCATAATCATGCTCCAATGGATCTTCGCCAATATGCACGTCTACCTCTATTCGATCAGCCAGACAAATTTCTGAAGAAGTATCAAAAGAAAATGATCTGTCACCACTCATTGTAGTTCCGTTTTTACTTAGCACTCCACGTCTAATATCATCGGTATCGACACTATCTCCTTTCACTGTTACATTATATTGACTACCAGTGGTCCACATTGATTGATTTTGAGGCCAAATACTAACCACAGTTTTACCACCAACTGAAGCAACTGAATATTCAAAACCAATACCAGTTTCAGCTACTACAACAGTTGACCCAGTAAAGGTAAATATGTTTTTGAAAAATCTCTTAGTTTTGGACCACCAGCTATCACCCTCGGTGTTTATATAAGCAGTGTCTAAGACAACCAAAATATTATCTCTAATACTATCACGATCCATTAATCGATTAAATGAAATTTCTAACACTGCATTAGAACAAACTGTACCCCAATTTGGATCAATTACATCTGGTCGATTAACACAACAACCATAAACATCAAGTGCCTGGCCACTAATGGTACAAACCCCGTCCACATTATCATTATAATTATTTGGACATTCCGTAGTTAAGGTTGCACAATTTCCTTCACTACAAGTTACGGCTGTGTCTAAAATAGTAGCTTCAATATCTGCAATGTCAGTTTCAGTGGCATCATGATTCACTTTAGCCCAAGCTCGCCATGAACGTGGATTAAATGGAACAGCATCTCCTCTAATAATTGGGTTAACAAAAATAAATTTTTCCTCATTATATAGTCCGTCAATCTCAATGCTCCAATCCCAACGATATTCATTGCCCTTTAACATCTGACCATCACTACGACAAGCATCACCCACAGAATATGGTGTAGCCTCATAAGGACTAGTAACCGTATTAGCTCCTCGCACACTTTGACTGGAAGGATTAATTTTCACATTGTCTGGCACACACTGAGAATCAGTGTCCTTGGTCTTAAATACCCAAGAATAACTATCTAAATTTCCATCGGCCGACCCAGTATCACTATTATAATTTAATGTTGCGATATTAAGTTGTTTTTTAGTTTCGCTTATTATTCCATCTTCACCACCGAAAATAACTACTCGATACATTTGATTCCCCTCTAAGTCACCGTATAGATTATCCTCCGAATTACTAATAACCCCAAACCTTAATTGATCAGTAACACAACCATAACCGACACACCCATCAATAATAACCGTTACCGAAGGTATAGCATCGGCGATTAATTGATCTTCATCATCAACCGCATAAAGTTTAACTGTATTTATATTTAAAGAATCACCTTCAACATCAATACTAAAATCAACTTGCAATTGAGCATTAATGCAAATTTCCTCAGACACTATAAATGGATCATTTCGAGAAATATCACAATCTGGAGACTTATCTGTAATATTTAAATTCGCAAGTCCAACATTATACTGACCACTACCAGAAATACCGGACACCTTTGCCCAGATATATGCTATACCCTCTTCATCACTGACATATATTTGCTTATCTGCCTTGTTTGGTTCAGAATCATTCTCATCCCAACTAGCCCCACAACCATAGTTATAAACTCCACCAAATAAATCGGCGATGTGAGTAGCGCTCTGACCATTTGCTCTCTTAGACTGCCAATCCCAATCAAAATTACAATTAGTATCATCAATCCAATTACAATTTGCTGCTTTTGGAGTTGCTTTAAATTCCTGTTCCACTCCACCCACTAAAGCCAATTTCTGAGCCGGCGAAACACCAACTGTATCTACTTCACAAATTTCATTAGCTGTCTTAAAATTCCAAGTATAATCACCAGTGCCAGCGTCACCTGATCCAATCAAAATTCCCCTTGGAGTACCTTCATCATAAGTCCCATCTTCATTTCTCTTAGCTGCTTTCACGCCATCAGTGCCGCCCTTAATTACTACCTTATACCAAGTATTAGATTGTAAACCAAGATCACTAATGGCAAATCCTTCTGGCAAATCCTTCTCTTGATCTAAATCTCCAGCCAGCGATAGATTATCATAGGCAATCTCATGACTATATTCAAAAACATTAATATCTCCACTAATATCAGTGCAACCTATGCCTTCCCCACCAGAACACTCATAAACCTGAACATTACCAGTAATTGTAGTATTGACCATCGGAAGATTAAACCGAGCCGACACCACCGCATTAGTACAAGCATTCAAACTCCCCACAAATGGTGAGGGACTTTGAATGGTATTGTTATCGCAAGACCTACTTGAAATCACCACCGGATTAGTTAGGTCGACAGTTGTTTTACAAACACCGCTCCGCTCTTGGTAAGCTACAGTTATTACAGCATGATCAGGAGTGTCATTAATTGTTTCACCAACAGCGACTCCAATCTTTCTATCAGAAACTATCTCGGCCGGGTCATCTTCGTCAAACACATCTGCTAAACTCACCTTAGTACTCTCACTTGTAGACCAAGTATAACTACCTGGTGGATTCTTTAAAACTAAACAAGCATTGTCTTCACTGGCAAAGTCAGACCCATAAAAAACTGCGTTGTTAATATACCTTAATGTTTTTTCTTTCGGATTACAATTCAAACAACCAATTTCACAAAGTAGTGGTGCCTCATCAGCGCTACTTCTGGTTTTAAAACTCCAACAATAATCAATATCACTAATCCCATCAATATTACACTGACGGTTATTATTTTTTATTAAATCAAATCCAAATTTATTCTTAACTCCATCTCTAATCGCCACCTTATACCAACTTCCCTCAGTTAAGTTTTGTCCGGGAACAATATTAAATCCCTTATCATCACTGTAAAACTCAAAAGTACCACCAACCTTAGTGCAAGCACTACTTTCAGAAGCAGCACCACAAATATAAAGTTCAACTTTACTTTCAATCAAGGCGGTATTCATAGAATTATTAAACCGAGCGCCAATCTTTGTATTAAGGCATGCTTTTTCTGCACCAGCCCCCTGATAAGCACCGGCCCAATCTTGCCATGGTGATGGACTTGGTGGATCAGCTACCAAACAAGATAAATCTCGGCTACAATTTTCAATTACATAAGGATTAGTAAAATCTGCATAAGGATCGGTAAGATCACCAGTACCATAAACTCTAAAGTCCCAAGTATAAATTGCTGAGGCGGCTGGTTTAATAAGCAACGAGCCCCTATCGTCTATAGCACAATCTGATGAATCTACTTGGCAAGAAAGACAGCTAACCGTACCAACACCGCCTGGTACGTGAAAACTACAAGTATCCGAATTAGCAACTCGATATTGATCAATGCCATCTACTTCATCACATTCTTCCCCTTCATTAATATCTAAACGATTATTTCCACAAATATCGAAAGTTAGAAACTGAGTTGAAGTAAACTCCCAAGTATAAATTGATGAAGCAGCTGGTTTAATGACCAATAGGCCGCTAGGATCATCATCACCGGTGGGATCATCATCACTATCTGTGTTTGGCGGATTTTGACAAGTACAATTATTGGCGCTACAAACCAATCCCTCTACACAGGCATCTGGGTTGGCACAAACTTCATCGTCTGGATAACCACAAGGATCACCAACCTGACCCCTACTAGCTAAGAAATAGGCTGGATTACTATATTCATTAGAATTATAAATTTTAATATTAGTGTGGCCTCGTTTATTTTCTGGAATAATATCATTAACTAATTCATTGCTCCAACTACCCGAAGTGCCGGGGGTACTAGTTACTCCACCAGTAAATCCCCAAATAACATTGCCGGTAGTCGCGCCAAAATTTGTTCCAGATATATTTACCTCATCTGGGTAAACACCACTATCTTTCTTTGACGGTTCTGTTGCGTTAACCACATTACAAATCCCTGGTCGCACAATGGTGTTAATATCAAAATCCTCCTCATCACTTAAAAGAGCACCAATATCAATATGAGTTTCTACCTTAATTTCATAATCACTAACAGCCAGTCCACTAGGTACCTCAAAAATAATTTGCCGATCAGACCAAGTGTCATCACAACTACCCACTGGTGGTAAATCAGCAATCACAAAAGTTTCCGGACCAGTATAAACCAAAATTCTACCAACTTCATCACCAAAATACCGACCGGTAATTGTAATATAATTTCCACTAGCGCCATTATCTGGTGAAATATCTGTAATCTCTGGATTTCGAGCACAAGTACAAGAATCAGTTAGACAAACTCCGCGACGACACAATTCATCGTTGGGTATACAAGCCTCCTGAGATTCATCACTACTACAAGCATCGCCCCCACAAGCCCCACATCCTCCACCACAATCTACTTCAGTTTCACCACCATCTAACACCTCATTAAAACAATGAATTGGTAATAATCTGGTTTTCCTCTCTCGAGAATTAATATCACTAGTATTAATATCTGTATCTGGAACATCTGCCACCAACTTAATTCGTTTTATAGCACCAATATCATAAGCCGCTGTGTCCCAGGTAGCATACACCCCACTAACTATTGGCTGGCTAGTTGGCACAGAATCAAAACCAGAAACTAAATTAAAATCGACTGTATCGTCTGCGGCCATATAAAGATCAGCCCTATCGATTGAGCTATCTCTATTTCGAATATTGCCTCCAACTTTTAAATCAGCAATGATCGGCACTGCAACAGTTCCCCTAAATTGCCCAGACACCTCTTGATTCCAACTAATCCCATCGCCCTCTAGATCGTCAACCTTAAATTCATATATTTGAGCGAATCTATTGCTACTTAGTGTACCGTCACCAATTGGTGTTGTACCTCCTCCCACAGGATCAAGGCCCATAAATCCTGTAGCCCAACCAATTCTGGTAAATATAAAAGCAGTAATGGCATAGGATGATAAAATAATTATCAAACCGATTACCGCTGCCATTAAAACCTTTTTTGCTTTATCAATCTTACCAGCATCACCGCCAGCAGTCATCCAAATAAATCCACCATATAATATAACTATCACTGCCAGTATTCCTAAAAATCCTAGCAAAATCTGAACTGAACGAACAATAATCGTCTTTACGGAGTTTTGACCCAGTCCAACGCCTTGAGCATTTTCCAATCCAGCATCCACTTGAGCCAAAGCCGGCACCACAACAAAAAGCCCAACAATTAAAATTATAATTGCAACAGTTAAAATCTTTAATTTTCTTTTTTTGTCGCCTACCAACATTCGAAAAGGCTATTTTTTGTTATTGACACCGCCCGAAACAACACCCATGATTATCGCTAACTCCATTTTCAGTGGTTATCACCCAACTACCACCAATTAATGGATTATCTATACATTCATTGCCAGTACCACAAACACCCTCATCAAGCGAACAATCTTCACCAATTGAGGGACCAGTTTCACAAATCTTAACATCCACCAAGGGAACACAGGATTCACCACTAGCACATAAAGAAGCAGTGGTGCTATTATCAATTCTAATTTCATTACAACTCATACTGGCAAAAGAAGCAGCATTTTTATTTGGATTTAAATTAGCACTACAATTACTGCCACCCACACAATCAGTTTCACCAGCACCAGCCGGCCCTACACTTGGCAGGAAGCAATTTTGAGTAATTGATTCTAATCCAGATCCAACCATTGGAGCATATCTTACTTCACGATCAAAATCATTATGATTAATATAAGCCTTAGTATAATCAGGCCAACCATTGCCATCATTGTCCAATTCTGCCTTACTAATCCAATAGCCAACAGGGTTGGCATTACCCAATGTTTCTAGTACCAAATACCTTACTGTCCGATCAATACTTCCAACCACTCCATAATTATATCCAGGCCTCAATGTTGACGATCGCATAATTCGATCAAAGCTAACCTCAATTGATTTATCCGGTTCCTCAACCCTTTCCCCGCCGATTGGACTAATACTAGAAATTACCGGCGGCGTCGTATCAATTTCATCAGAGATATAAAAGCTCCATTTTAAATTATCACCACCATTATCGTCAGCTGATCGATTAGCATTGCCATCATTGTAATCGGGCACACTTACTCCATAGGTATCCAATCGAACACCACCACTTCTAGCCCCTACTGGCATCATCCTATCATTTATATAAAATTGACTATCATTACCTGAACGACCACCATCAATTCCTGACTGACCTTCAGCTAAGCCAATTAACTTGCCGTTAAGATCATAAGTATTAAAACTACCATTAAAAGAATTACCACTCATATCTACTATGCCAGTGCCGGTAACCCCACGAGGATGATATACATTTGGCTCACCAATCTTTTCACATCTACCGTGACCGTCACTCTGGCCATTCCAATTGCTACAAGTATCAGCATCGTACTCTAATCTGGCAGCAGTCAAACTTATCTCAAATAAGGTCGAACGACCAACTGCGGTATCCCAACAAAACTTTTTCTTACCACAATTATTTACATCGCAAGGAGACGCACCAACATAATCAGGACTAATTCCTATTGTTTTAAAGTCATTAGAGTAATTAATTGTATATTTACCTCTATCTAATGTCTCATTTGCATTTCCATCTTCAGTAGTATCATATTTAACCACTAAATATTCATCAATTGTTACTGGGTCTACTGGCTCATTAAAACTAATTTGAAAAATTGTATCTTTAGTTGGATCGAACAATCCATTTTGAGTTCTACTAACTTCTTGGTCTTTTCCATCTTGTCTAGTGGGGATATCTATTCCACTACTATTTTCTGTAATATTATAATCATTAGCGGATTCACCAGTTGTGTTGGTTCGAACATCACAACTACGGCCACCAGTACAGCCAGTAAATAATCCTTGACCTACTAATTTATCTCTTATCGCTGATTTTATTTGAGCTACTGTATTTGAGCTATCAACCGCAACATTGTCACCAATCGTATAGGTTTCAATCACCTGCCCATTTCTGTGAACTTCTATCTCATCGCCAGAATTAGTTGGAGTCACATCAAATGTCCACTGATGAGAGCCCGAAATTACACTACCGTCAATAGTGAATGTCAAACCATAAATACCAATATCTAAAGTTGCTCCACTAACATAAGTGGATGTTATTTGAGTCGACCCCCACCGAGCAGTTACATCAGCATTAACCACCTCAACTACCACTAAACCATCATAATCACCAGTATAATTTCCACTTAACTGCGCCTTAACACTACTACCCTGAATCTGATTATTTAATTCCTCCGGTGTAAACCGTGAGGCAGTTTCAAATTCAATCAAGTTAATATCGCCAACATTAATTGTAAACTCTGCTGGAGTAGATTGAGCGCTAGTTTGAAAACCATCTTCATTACTATCTGGATTTGGATAAACACCAACCCGGTCAATTAATTCTGGTGGATCTAAGTCAAGTTGACCATTGGTAAAGAAGTTCCAACTAAATTGATTTCCTCGAAGACTAGAGAAAACTGGTTCACCACGAACATTTTCGATTCCCTCACCTAAGGTTACTAAAAATTCTCGAGTCAGCCCGTCATCTTCACCTAGATATTTAGCTACTCTGAATCCAAACGTTTTATTATCGATACTAGTAACCCGAGTCCCAGAAATTCCCGTATATTTATCACTAGAAAAATCAGTAGGATCTTGACTTTCACAATCATCAGCCATACAAATTGTTATATTGTCACTCATTTGACTATTAGTACAAGCATCTTCGCCACAAATACTTTGCGGATCAATCTCTTCTTTAAAGGTTACTGCGATCTTTGTATTAATTGGCACACCATGCTGACCCGACGATGGATAAACACTTCTAATTGCTCCACCACCAATACCAATTCTACCAAAATCACCAGAACCACCTCGAGAACTGCTTCCGGTTGATGTTCCGCCACCAGTACCCAAGAATCGACTAATAATAAAATTGGCAATACCATAAGAAGCTAATACAATTATTACGCCAATTACTGCATTGGTTAGTATCTTTTTTGCTTTGTCTACCTTACCCGGATCTCCAGCTGCTGTCATCCAAATGAAGCCACCATATAAGATCAAAATCACCAAAATAATCCCCAGAAAACCTAAAATAACCCTAACAACAGTAGTTATTACGGTTTTTACACTAGACTGACCAAGTCCGATTTCAGAAGCAGACTCTCCATTGGCGCTGCCGGTCAACCCAAGAGAATCGGAATCAAGAGTAGTTTGGGCTAAACCAATTTGAGGTAAAAGTAGCAAAAAGGCTACCAACAAGAATGCCAAAACGACTCTTTTGACATTTAACGACTTTCGCATGGATAAAAGACGTAAAAACATATTAATTTGTATTTATGGATTTAAATTAAAAAATAATCCAAGGTTCTAGCTCAAGGCCTCTTTTACTAATCTTGAAACAACCTGTCCATCGCTCTTGCCACCTGTTTTAGCCATCACCATTCCCATCACCTTACCAAAGTCGGCCTGACCACTGGCCCCAACTTCAAGAACGACTGCTTTTACAACATCAAGTACTGCCTCCTCTGACATCTGTTCTGGCAAAAACGCTTCAATAATTTCAATCTCTTTTGCCTCAATATCAGCCAGATCATCACGACCAGCATCTCTATATGTAGTAAGTGAATCATTACGCTTTTTAACTTCAGTTTTAAAAATTGCAATAATATCATCATCTGCTAAGTTATCTTCCTTAGCCACAGCCTTTTCAATCTTTTTATTTAGAATCGCAGATTTCATCATTCGCAAAACACCCACCTTAATGGTGTCTTTAGCCTTAACCGACTCTAAAAATATTTGATCAATTTTTTCTTGTAAACTCATTTGATCTTTAATTTATCTTTTATTTCTTGAGTTTCTTGAGTCCTCTACTAGCTTTCCAATCTTCTTAAGATATTCTCTTTTTTCTGTAATATCTTCACGTCTGGAAGCCGCAGCTCGAACTGCAGTTTTATTTACTTTATTTGTATGATAACGAATCTTTCTAGACTGAATCAATCGCCCACTTTGTTGCAACTTCTTACTAAATCGTCTTGCTAGAGCTTCAAACGTTTCACTTTTTTTTCTTTTTACTTCAACCACAATCTCACCTCACTTTCTTTATTATTTTATTAATTTTATTACTTGCTCAAATGGCAAGCCTAAATTACTTATTAGTTTTTTTTCCACCATGGGTGGGCTTACCTTTAGCAGGCTTTTTCCCCTTGTCGTCTTCTTCATTTTCTTCATCTTCTTCATCACCATCAAAAGCAGTTACTTGATTATCATCATACTTTTCCAATCGTTTCCCTAGCTCTTTTTCAATCTTGTCATAGTCAATCACTTCCTGAACTCCGCCTTCCATATCTCGGATTATTGCAGTATTATCACCAATTTCTTTCTGACCAACAATCAATGTAAACTTAGCCTTAACTTTATTGGCTGCCTCTAATTGACTCTTTAAATTATCTTTATAAAATGCTTGAGCCAACCCAAAATTGGTAGTTTGTCTCATCTTTTCATATAGAACCATCGTTTTCTTTCGAGCTGCTTCACCAAGTTGAGCGATAAACACATCTGGAACATATTTTTTTACTTCAATTTCTTTTTCACGAAGCTTTGCTACAATTCTATCCATCCCCATGGCAAATCCACAAGCAGGAGTTTCTTCCCGGCCCCCTAGCATGGTAACTAGGCCATCATAACGACCACCACCACCTAAAGCAACCTTCCCCTCACTATCATCACTAGACCAATATTCAAAAACTGTCTTTGTATAATAATCTAATCCCCTAACAATATAAGGGTTTAATACATACGGGATATTAAATTCATCCAAATATTCTACCACCTTCATAAAGTGAGTTCGACATTCATCATCTAGGAAATCCAAAATCTGTGGGGCTTCTTCTCTGAGTTCACGACAACCCTCTCCTTTACAGTCTAAAATCCTCAATGGATTTCTAGCTACTCGTTTCTTACAATTGTCACACAATAATTTTGATTTAGATCGATAGTATTTTACCAATTCTTGCTTATAAATAGCTCGACAATCTAGACACCCGATACTATTAACCTGAACCACCGCGTCTATCCCCAATTCATTTAAACTATTGTAACCAATTAAAATAAGTTGAGCATCTAAAACCGGGTTGTCTTCACCGATTGCTTCATAACCAAATTGATAAAGCTGTCTAAAGCGACCGGATTGTGGTTTCTCGTGTCTAAAAGCTGGCCCCATATAGAAAAACTTAACCGGCTGAGGCTTATTAAGCATGCCGTGTTCAATATAAGCTCGAACTGCTGAAGCAGTAAACTCTGGACGCAAAGTTAGGTTGTCACCACCTTGATCCTCGAAGCTGTACATCTCTTTAGTCACGATATCGGTTTGTTTACCAACCCCTCGAACAAATAAATTAGTATTTTCTAAGATTGGAGTATCTAGCCGTCCATAACCATAATCACTGGCTAATTTTTCAGCAATATTTCGTACTGCCTGCCAACGATGTTGATCTTGAGGCAATAAATCCCGCATACCAGTTATACTAGTAAGGGCTGATTTTCGACCACGAGTAGGTTTTAGTGCTGCATTTGAAGCTGTAGTTTTGATTTTTGGCATAAAAATTATAAATTATATTCAGGAACATTAAAAACTGTTAAACGATTGAACGGCCACCCCCTCAACCAAGTACGACCGACAATAAACTCTTCCTCCACTAAACCGAATGCTCGAGAATCTAAACTTCTCTCGCGATTATCTCCTAAAAGATAATACTCATCCTCCCCTAGTTTGACATTGCTATACCCTCGCATCGGCACACTAGTAATCACCCCTTCACCCAGATATGGCTCTTCTAAAACTGAAAAGTCAGCGCTATCTGCATCGGCAATCAACACTTGATTGTCCTCAATTCGTACTTTTTCACCAGGCAAGCCGATTACTCGCTTGATAAAATATTGACTTGGATTGTTTGGATATCTAAAAACAACAATATCACCTCTTTTTGGTTCATTAAATCGATAAGTAACTTCATCAATAATTAAGTATTCATGATCATAAAAGTTCGGCTCCATTGAAGCGCCCTTTACATAAAAGGGTTGAATCAAAAAATAACGAACTGGCAATATAATAGCTAAGGAGATTATTGCCACCTTAACCATTTCAAAAATAAATTCGAATGTTTTTCGAAGATTTGTTTTTTGGACATAATCAGGTCGATATTCGTCCTGATTAGAAAAATTATCTGAATTCATCAATTTACGATCGGGAATAAATAATCTATTAATCTATGGCTCTAATTATAACACAAAAAAATAATTTTGCAAGTGCTAGACTGAAACTTATTACAACACTTTTAGCTACATTTTGTCCATCATCATCAAATTAATTTCCAACAAATAAAAAAACAGTTTTCTCACTAGCTATCGATAGAGAAAAAAGACATATTAATATTAAAAATACTCATTTCACCTTTCTCATTCTTTATCATTTCGTATTTTATGTTATAATGAAATAGTTAAAAATTATTAAACCCCCAAATAAAGATGCCTTCAGTTAAAGTAAACTTTGCTCCAAAGCAATCCAAAAAAGAACAAAAGGATATGTCTCGTACCAATCGTAAGCATTCTAAAAACTGGAAAAATAAAATAGCCGCAGTATTAATAGCCATTGTCATTGTTTTGGCTGTTTTTTCTTCTTCAATTGTTTTTTCCGATGAGACCCTAACTAAGAATGCATCAGAATTAAACTTCTTTGAAAAAATCGGTCGATTAATCACTGGACAAAATAAAACTCTCGACGGCGAGAATGATGATCGAATCAATGTCCTAATTCTAGGAATCGGTGGCACATCCCATGAAAGCGGCAATTTAGCAGACACGATTATGATTGCTAGCTACAAGCCAAGCAGTCAACAAGTAGCAATGATTTCTATTCCCCGAGATTTAAGTGTGAACACCGAGAAATACGGCCAAATAAAAATTAATGGCACCCATGCTTACGCCGAAGCTAGAGAAAAAGGTAGCGGCGGCACAGAAATGATCAATGTTTTAGAAAAACTACTTGACACCAAGATTAATTATTATATCACTGTTGATTTCAACGGCTTTGAAAGAATTATTGACGAATTTGGTGGAGTTGATGTTGATGTAGAAAGAGATTTAACTGACTATCAGTATCCCATCAGAGGAAAAGAAGATATCTACCCAATTAAAAACCGCTATGAGGTATTATCAATCAAGGCCGGTGTTCAACATATGGATGGAACAACTGCTCTAAAGTATGCGCGAAGCAGACACGCCGCTGGCATTGAAGGATCGGACTTTGCAAGAAGTAAGCGCCAACAAAATATCTTAGTTGCTCTAAAAGAGAAAGTGTTTTCTGTCAGCACCTTGTTTAATCCCAAACGAATTAACAGCCTGCTGTCAGCTTACAAAAACCACATCAGAACAAATGTTAGACTTTGGGAAATATCTCGACTAGCCCAAATTGGCAAAGACATTAATTTAAATAATATCGATAGCCATAACTTATCCAACGGTCCAGATGGCCTACTTTATGCTGACATGGTAAATGGTGCCTATGTTCTCCTGCCAAACGACGGTGACTTTACAGAAATAAAGAATCTTTGGAAATATATTTTCTATAAAGACAGTCCCAGTATTGATTCAGACAAAGACACTAAGTCTAAAGTGGGATCAGCAGATCAAAACACTGAACCAGACAATACTCTAGCTAATTTACCGCTAGTAGTTAGCCACACCACCGAAAACGCCACTATTGAAATCCAAAATGGAACTTGGATTGCTGGCCATGCTGGCAGAGAAAAAACCAAACTAGAAAACAGAGACTTCACAGTCATAAAAGCAATCAATGCCTTAAACCATGACTACCCAGTAACTATGATTTATGACCTGTCCAAGGGTGAAAATCCAGCTACTGCTACTGAACTAGAAAAAGTATATCAAACAACTATTAGTGCTGAAATACCAGTAATTATTGATTCAACTGCCGATTTTGTAGTTGTTTTGGGCACAAAATAGCCCGAACCTACTTATAAAATAAACGCCTCACTCAGTGAGGCGTTTATTTTTATCTATATTTTAACTTATTTTGATAGTGTAGTTATTGGCCTAGACTGAACAATGTAAAACTTTCCACTCTCAAGCGCCCATTCAATGTCACAAGGAAAACCATAATGCTTTTCAATCCCCAAACAGATCTTAGTTAACTCTATAATTTGTTTATTAGATAGTTTTTGTTTTTCTTGATCATCAATCTTCACTTTAGCTTCACCAGCTCCCTCTTTAGTTCTAATAATCTGTTTTTCCTGCTTAGAAATATTAATATCGATCAGGGAAAAGTCTGTTTTATCAATCACATAAGTATCAGGAGTGATCATCCCCCCCACAATTGCCTCGCCCAATCCAAATCCCGCTTCAATAATCATTTGATTCTTATCTTCAGTAACTGGGTGAACCGTAAAAGTGATTCCAGACACTTCCGACTGGGCCATCTTCTGCACTACCACCGCTACTGATATTGCTTGATCTTGTAAATTCTTTTCATAACGATAGAATATTGCTCTTGGCGTAAATAATGACGACCAACATTTTTTAACTGACTCAAGTAGGTTGTCCTTGGTAACATTTAAAAAACTATCTAACTCTCCCGCCCAAGAAGCGGCTTCGGAATCTTCGGCAGTAGCCGAGCTACGAACTGCTACCAGTTCTGCTCCCAACTTTTCAAATTCTTTGATAATTTCCTCAGCGATATCTTTAGGAATTACTGAGTCATGGATAATATCTCTGATTTTAACACTGGCTTTTTCAACTGAGTTAATATCATTATGTTTGACCTCAGAAATAGCTGCTTCAATCTCAACCTGAATATCTGTTTCAGCTAAGAACTGATCGAATGTACTTGCCAAAATCACAAACCCAGGCGGCACTGAAATGCCACCATTAATCATCTCTCCAAGTGATGCACCTTTACCACCGGCAATATCCACATCATCCCTATTTAATTGTTTAATATCTTTTATTAGCATAATACTTTATTATTCTCGCCCACCTAGTCCCGACGCTCTAAAATTGAAAACCCCTCCATCACCGCATCACAAAATAAATCCTCTAATTGACTGTGATCACCTTTAGTTTGAGCCTTATAAAGATAATTATAATAAAGCCGTTTTTGTTGCTGACAGATAACTGCCGGAGCAAGATTAGCTTTAAGTAACATGGCAATTATTAACAACCGTCCAATTCGACCGTTACCATCAGAAAACGGATGAATCTGCTCAAAACTACTATGAACTTCAGCCGATAAACTAATAATATCCTTAAGAGTCTTCTCTGCTCGAGTAATAACTTTTAACATTAACTCTGGAATCTTCAAATGGTTAGCTGTGGCTAAACTAACACCAACAATTCTCACACTGTGACGACGATACGATCCAGCATCGGCTAGAATACCATTCATTAGAATGCTATGTAGCCTTAATATTAGTGTTTCGTTAATCTTGCCTCTTTTTGTTAGATAAGTGAACAAATATTGTAATGCTGTTTGATGATTTTTAGCTTCTAACTGTTCAGTTAAACTTTTATTTGGTAGGGCAACATTATTAAATAAAATGGCAGCGGTATCAGATTCAGATAAAGTACTACCTTCAATCCGATTAGTATGATAAGTCAGCTTCAACACAAATTGATCATAAATATCAGCATTAGCTAAAATTTCAGCGATAATACTCTTATGTTTCAATGATTTTTGGCTTAAAACTTGTTTTTTAGCAACCAATTGATCTGTCGGAATTACTTTTTGACCAGTCACCTCTAAAAATAGCTCATCAATAGCTAACTGCTTCTTGGCCCGTGGGGTAGCCTTACCAGTCCACCAATTATTAAAAGCAACAAAAGACACTCCCAATCTATCAGCCAACTTAGTCTGAGTCAAATTAAGTGTTTTTTGAATAATTTTAAGTTTTTGAGGAATAGTCATACAATGATTATAGCAAACTTTATAAAGTTAGTCAAATAACATAGACTTTATAAAGTTATGTATACTATAATATTAAACTGTTTTATTCAATTATTGTTTAATATTTTTTGTTAGGATAAGTGTTTAATCTAATATAATTATTGGTCCAATCCCTGCCGCTTTCTAGCTTCAATTATCCCGCTAGATATACTATAGAAATATTCTTTTGATCTTTTCTCCTGCTCTGGATCAACTATTATTGGCGCTGAGTGAATTATTTTAATCTTTTTACCAAACGCCTTCTGATAATTTTCAATTAACTTATCTATATTCTTTAATTTAACACGGTCTTTTTCAAATTCAAATTCTACTCCAATCTTCTCCATAGTTCTTTCAAAAATCAGCTTAAATCTTTTTTTAATCCATTGATACATACCGGCATGTCTGGCTTGCCAAAAAGCATCTGCGTCCGACTCAAAAAGCTCCCAATCTAGATCCTCAGAAATGTGTTTAAGTAATTCTTTATTGTTAGCATTTCTTATTTCAGTATTTGTCTCAAAGTCTGCCATCATCTCTATTATTGGTACCCTATTGGCCATTGCCGATAAATGACGTCGTGGGTCAGTAAAGATTGTCGTTCCGTTAAAATACTTTATACAATAAGGATCCCAAGCTCGAGCGTCACCAATTGCCCAAGACAGTTCAGTGTCTTCAGCCAATACAGCCCTTTTATTGATCCCACCAACTGCCGCATACACCGATGCTCGAATAGAAATAGCACTACCAACTAAAGTGGGCGCCTTAGGTTCTTGAAGCTCTAATCCGACATCATCTAAAACAATCGTCTCCTCCAAGGCATCCCACAAACTAAGAGTAGCAAACATGTTTGGCTTCTTTACTACGGCAAGTGGCACCGCTAACTGAGCCACCAAAGCATCTAGCTTTTTATTATTATCGAATTGTTTTAAGATTGAAGAAAGATAATTTGTTTTTATCTCGATAGTATCTGCGTCAACAAAAGCGATGATTGTATCTTGGTCATATTTGTTTCGATCCTGAATTCTCGTTAGAGCAATGTCACAAGAATATTTTCGAGCATTGCCAACTTTTTGGTCCTGTTTTGTTTGCCATGCCTTATTGGCATATGTAATATGCAAACTTGGGTTTTTCTCTTTAAAACTATTTATTACATTTTCCGTTCCGTCTTTAGACAAATTTTTGGGATGGTTTTCTAACACAATAATTTCAAATGAATCTTTGTCCAAATCTTGAGCTAAAAACTGATCTAAGGTGTTCTCAATTCTTTTTTCTTCACCAAGGGCGATAACAGTAACCACAAATCTACAAGAACCCAGCATCGGCTGGGTATCTAGATTAGCCAATGTTGCTATTTCATCACGATAAACTAAATCAAGCTTATTTAAATAAGCATCAATCTCTTTTAATTCATCCAATACCGCTCGAGGATTATCCGTTAAGGTTTTAGACCGTCTATCACGATACTCCTTTGCAGATAACAGCCCCAGGTCAACTCCTTTTGTCATTATATTAAATTATTTATTTTATATTTTTAACAATACCATATTTGTATTATACCAACCAAAGCTAAAATAAAAAAGGTTATTAAAATCCTAATTTATTAAAGTTTAGTTATAACTTTCTTATTATTCCTTCATCTCCGTCCACTTCCACCATATCACCATCCTTTAAAACCTTGGTAGCGACCTTGGTGCCAATAATGCAAGGCTTGTTCATCTCTCTAGCAATAATTGCCGCATGACAGGTGACTCCGCCTTCATCAGTCACAAAAGCTGCAGCCTTTTTCATTGCTGGTAGAAATGCTGGCATGGTCATAGGTGCAACCAAGATTTCCCCTTCTTGAACCTGTTTTACTCCGTCTAAATTTAACACTATTTTTACCTTCCCTCGTACTTTTCCTTTTTGAGCTATTTCTCCTTTAAATTCTTTAACACTTTTATCCACTGTCTCTAAAACAATTCCCAATTTGCTTAAAGTTTCATCTACATCACCACCCGGATAAATTTTTCCCCCATAATAAACAAAGCCCTTCTTTCTTTCATTTATTTTTTCAAATATTTCCGGCTTTCCGGCTTCGCCTGACACCACCTCATCAAAAGTGACAAAGTAACTATCTTCTTTTAATTGCGGATACTGCCTAATTATAAATTCTTTATAAACATCCTCGGGTGCTTCAGCATATTCCTGAGTTTCAACCCTAGCATTAAAGGCTTTTTCTTTTAATCTTTCATCAATGCCGGGAATTATCGGTATTTTAAATATGGCAGCAATATAAGCCCACCCTGTTGAAAATAAATCAAAAAAGTATTTTAATTCTTCCACATCCTCTATCCTTTTCTCACCGTCATAATATTTCTTCAATATTTTGAAATTAGCTAAAAATTTATCGATTTCCCCCATCATATAATCAACGTCTTGGCACTTTTTTGCCGCAAACATCAAGGCTCGGTTAAAATCATCTTGTTGATAATACATTTCCTTTAAGCTTTTACCGCCACGATAAACAGCGCAGGCCTCTTTAATGCCAGCGCCAAACATTTCGGTCAACCTTTTATTAAACGCCTCGTGCCAATTATTTAATCTAATTAGCATATAGTCACGCGAGTGTTCTCTAGTAAATACCTGTTCCATATTTTTATCTTTTTTTATTTAAAACTTTTATGGTCCCTTCATCTCCATTCACTTCTACTAAGTCCCCGTCTTTTAGAGCCTTAGTAGCAATCTTAGTACCAATGATAGCGGGGATACCAAGCTCGCGAGATATAATTGCCGCATGAGAAGTAACCCCACCTTCGTCAGTTATGATTGCTGCTGCTTTTTTACAAGCCATAATAGTTTGAGGTCGAGTCATTTCAGTCACTAGTATTTCACCCTTTCTAAATCTATTCACTTCTTTTGAAATATTGCTCTTGTTATGAATAATAACTCTTACCTTTCCTTGGGCCACTCCGCAACTAGCCACAAAGCCAGTTAATGGTTCTTTCTTTTGCTGATTAATCTTTACTTTAGCTTCTTTCCAAATATTTTTAAAATCATTACCAATCAATAATCCCTTCTTACTATTTTCACGCCAAAAGCTATAGCCTTTCTTTCTTTTATCCAATACAGATTGTCTGACTTTATTCCCCTTAAACAATAATTGCATCTCTTCGTGGTCATAAAAAAATAAATTCCTTATGGTTACTCCCGACTGCTTAGCAAAATTATTTAACACCTGCCCAAACAGAACGTAAAATGCCATTTCCATTGTTTGACGAAGTTTTAATCGAGCATCACCAAGTATTTTCAACTGTCGAGCAGATAACTCATTATTATTTTCAAATCTTTTTAACCTCATTGGTTCAGTTTTGGTGTAAACCGTTACAGCGTTTATAAACTCAACATTAACAATTCTATTAATCCACTTAATTAAAATAGTTTTATCGAGATTACCAAAATCAACTGACTCACTTTCAATAATTAGTTTTTTTATACTCCCGATTGTCTCCTTAGCTTCCTTATCATAACGACCAATATTATTACTATCACAAAAATATTTATAACCTAAATCTTCTTCGCGACCTTGCCGATCATTCAAGTAATACATCAACATTCGATTGTTTTTATAAACAACCATAATGTCATCCCTAAATGATGGGTGCTCTTTATTTGTAAACCAAAACAAAGGCATCCGGAATTCTTCCGCCCAATATTCCATTTTTTCTAAATTAGGATACCCGCTTGACATAAATCACTATTTATGCTAGAATCAAATCTGTTATTTATTACGCTCCTTGTTCAATGTTTAGTATACCGTAGCCCAACAAGAAAGAAAAGGACATCACAATGCAAAAGACAAAAGCCCTGCTAGTTCGACACGAGGCTAACATCTATCCAGATGGTGCAGAGATCGATCGCACCGGCGTCATCACTGACCGCGGTCTGACCATCGAAGGCAGGGGAAGACTCCCGAGCCTCGTCGACGAGAATAAAGCGCTACTGTCTGGCGCCAGAGTGATCTACACCAGCACCGACTTTCGGTGCCAGCAAACCGCCCAGATCCTGAGCTCGCACCTGAATATTGGGATCATTGCGCTTCCCGAATTGAGATCCGTTGGCCTGCCCCAGGGTACAGAAGCGCTTGCCTTCGTCGAAGAGTATCTCGCCACAGGCAACTGGCACAGCCTGTGGCTATCTGGAGTCTGGGGGTGCGAAGGGTTCTCCGATGTCCTGCAACGAACTCATGCGGCCCTGGCAATCGTTACCAACAGCCAATTCAACACCGGGCCCAACTCGATTATCATGGTGGGCCACGAGGAAACTGATTGGCTCATCAGACTCATGCGTCGCCTTGAAAAAATCCTCGACGCGCGACCCAATTGGACTGCGATCATGGAAGAAGTGATTGCCGAATCCACGATCGAGCGTGGATCAATCCATCAAATCGAGTTTTGAGGGTTGCCCCTCTGAACTCAAACCCAGAGCCGCTACGTAGCGGCTCTTTCCTTTTATTTAAAATCTAATTATACCTTGTAAATTAAGCAAATATTTGATATAGTTGAGCTGTTATGAGAAATGAATTACCACAAGTTGTTATAGTAGGACGAGCCAATGTTGGCAAGTCCACTCTATTTAACCGCCTTATTGAAAAAAATAAGGCGCTGGTTTCTGGCATCTCAGGAACTACTAGAGACAGAAACATTGATGTAGTAGATTGGCAGGGGGCTAAATTCACCATAATCGATACTGGAGGGCTAGACATCAACCAAAAAGGTTCTACTGAAATCGAAGAGAATATTGTAAAACAAGCCAAGAGTGCTATCAAAATTGCAGATCTAATTTTATTTTTAGTAGATATTAAAGCCGGAGTAATGCCAGCTGACAAAGAATTAGCTAAAGAGATTGTTAAAAAAAGATTAAAAGGTAAAACCATTCTAGTTGGTAATAAGGCTGACTCATTAAGATGGCGACAAGCCAGTGGCGAATTGTATTCATTAAATCTCGGTGAACCAGAAACAATTTCAGCGGCCAATGGTTCTGGCTGTGGTGACCTATTGGATTTAATTGTAAAGAGAATCCCAAAAAGTAAGAATGTTAAACCAGAAGACGAAAAAAAGAAAATAAAAGTAGCGATTATTGGTAAACCCAATGTTGGCAAGTCATCACTTTTAAATTCCATTTTAGGGGAAGAGCGAGTAATTGTTACCGATATTCCCCACACTACTCGTGAATCACATGATACTGAATTTATTTATAATGATTATAAATTTATTTTAATTGATACTGCTGGATTACGAAAGAAGGGGAAAATAAGAAGAAACGATAGTTTAACTCGCAAATCAGTTGACCGATCACTAAAGACCATAAAAAGCGCTGATGTAGTACTGTTTATCACTGAGGTTCAAAAAAGAATTGATTCTCAAGATAAAAAGGTTACTCAAGCAATTTTAGAAAATTCTAAATCTTTAGTAATCGTTGCCAATAAGTGGGACCTAATCCCAGATAAAGATACCAACACCATTGCCGAATATGTAAAATACTATAACAAAAGCCTCCCCTACTTATGGTGGGCACCAATTATCTTCATTTCTGCCAAGACTAAACAACGATCTAAAAAAGTTTTAGATATGGTCTTAGATATTAAAAAAGCACGTGAGACTGAAATCACTAAAAAAGAATTGGAAAGATTTTTGAAAAATAGAATTAAGACTCACCCACCAGCCAAGGGTCGAGGATTAAAAAATCCATATATTTATAAATTAGAACAAACTGGGATTAACCCACCGCGATTTACAATCTTTGTAAATGATCCGACGATCTTACACTTTTCGTATATTAGATTTCTACAAAATGGTCTGCGTGATAAATATAATATTGTTGGTACGCCAATCCAGATCGAAACTGAAAAGTGGAGCAGAGAATTAGAAAAAGATAAAACCAAATAACACCTCTAAAGATATAAATAATATTTTTATGGAAAACAAAAGAAAACTTATAGTTGGTCTTGGAAATCCTGGATCAAAATACAAAAAAACCTGGCACAACATGGGTTTTTTAGTTTTAGACGATTTAAAAAACAAACTAAACTTTCCAGAATTTAAATCTCACAAAAAGTTCCAAGCCGAAATATCAGAGGGAAATGTAAATGACCTGAAGGTAATACTAGCTAAACCAACCACATTCATGAATAATTCTGGCACCAGTGTTAGCGCTCTAGCAAAGTTTTATAAAATAGACCATGGAGATGTTATTGTTGTCCATGACGATATTGATATGGAACTTGGTAAAACCAGGACCGCTAATGATTCCTCTGCTGGAGGACATAACGGCATAAAATCAATTATCCAATACTTAAATACTCAAGAGTTCACCCGAGTTAAGCTTGGTGTTCGTACTGATCTAATTAAAAAGATCGGTGCCGAAAATTATGTTCTAAAAAAATATAATCTATTCCAAGCTAGTGAAGTAAAACAGATGACCCAAACAGTTACTCAATCTATTACAGACTTATTATCTTAAGAAATACCTTACTGACTCCTTAATACTCAGTATATTTTTGAGAAAAGAAAAACCCCTCGTCACGATGGAGTTTTTGTTAGAAAACCTGTGACGAGGAGAATGGTTCAAGATCGCGCTGACCTTGAAAGATAGAAGCTCTCTGGGTGCACTGTCGAGGAGAGAAGAAGTAATGAGGAGGAGAGAAGAGAGGAAAAGCACACCCAGAGAACAAAGGAACGAGTGGGCGACCACCAGGAGTCGAACCTGGGACAAATCGCCTGTGAAGCGACTGCTCTGCCACTGAGCTATAGCCGCACTGGAATCAGAAATGGTATCACCGACGAGAATCGAACTCGCACTGACGAGATGAGAACCCGTTGTTCTACCATTAAACTACGGTGACACCTGAAAACGGAGGCCCTCTGGGTGCACCAGAAATGAGGAGGGTAGAGGAGGAGGGAGGAGGAGCACACCCAGAGGACCAAAGGAATAGATACGAAAGGAGTAAATGGCTCCGGTGGTTGGTATTGAACCAACGACAAAGGGTTAACAGCCCTCGACTCTACCACTGAGCTACACCGGAACTTAAGATTGGCATCACCGGAGGGACTCGAACCCCCGACCACCTTGCCTGTGAAGCAGGTACTCTGCCAACTGAGCTACGGTGATACCTGAAACTGAAGATCCCCTGAGTGCGCGTGTGGGAGGGAGGAGGAGGAAGGAAAGAAGAGAGAAGAGAAGTGCACCCAGAGGACCAAAACCTAATTGTCAATCTCTAGTAATCATTATACTGTCGGCTAGCATTATGACCTATCTCAGAAGAGACAAATCATAAAAGCAGAATGAAGTCATTCAGGAGGGGGAAGACTTCTTTCTGCCAACTAGCTGACAGAACAACGACTACTAAAGTTCGTATTACTATAAAAAGCTTATCACATGACCCTAAATATGTCAATTGCATCAAAAGATGACGAAAAATATTGGATTTCCTGGTCAATATTATTAAAATCGAATTCTAAAAAATTAAATAAGCTCGCCAATTATTTTGTTTCAATGAAAGAGGCTTGGCAGGCTAATTTAACTAGTCTAATAAATTCTAATATTAAAGAAAGTGACGCCAACCAAATAATTCAAGCTCGTTCTCAAATTAATCCAGACCAAGAACTAAAAAGAATGGTCGATGCTGGAGTAATGACGATTAACATAACCGAAAAAGAATACCCACCATCTCTGAAAGAAATATATGATCCTCCCGCCCTGCTCTACTATCGAGGATCGCTAAGACCGCTAAGCCAAATAACCTTAGCGATTGTTGGTACTAGAAAATATTCACCCTACGGCAAAAGAGTAACTGAAGACATCATCTCTCAATTAAACAATAATATTACAATAGCTTCTGGGTTAGCGCTTGGTATTGATACGATTACACATTGTGCCTGCCTAAAACACAGCATACCGACCGTGGCCGTATTGGGTGGCGGGATAGATAAGGCCACCGTTGCTCCAAAGACCAATCAACAGGTAGCAGAAAACATTATTAAGGCCGGTGGTTGCGTGATTAGTGAATATCCTTTTGGCTTTACCCCAAATAAATTCACTTTTCCAGCCCGAAATAGAATCCTTGCTGGATTAAGTGTTGGCACCTTAGTAATTGAGGCTCAAGATCGATCAGGATCACTAATTACCGCTCGATGTGCTATTGAAAATAATCGTGAAGTATTTGCCATCCCCGGAGATATCTATAGCCCTAACTCGGTTGGCACCAATAAATTTATCAAGCTCGGTGCCAGATTAGTTACTAGCGCCGAAGATTTAATTAATGGATTAAATATCCAACAAGAAATAGATTTTGGCCCTAAAAAAGATTAAGTCGGGAACACCAAGAGAGCCATCAAAAACATTGGAGAGAAAAATATATTTTGCTATAAATTTGACAAATCGATATATTAATCACTATAATGACATAATTATAAAAATAAAATTATCAAATGAAGAACTTAGTTATTGTTGAGTCCCCAACTAAAGCAAAAATAATCAGCAAGTTTTTATCAAAAGACTACAAGCTTGAATCGTCTTTTGGTCATATTAGAGATCTGCCAGCTAAAGAATTAGGAGTTGATGTCGATCATGACTTTATCCCGACTTACGCTGTACCATCTAAAAGCCGTAAAAGAGTTACCGAATTAAAAAAACTAGCCAAGGCTGCTGAAAATATCTACTATGCTACTGATGAAGATCGTGAAGGAGAGGCCATCTCCTGGCACCTAGCTCAAATATTTAAAACTCCAATTGAAAAAACAAAACGAATCACCTTTCATGAAATTACCGAGGAGGCAATTAAAGAATCTTTGAAAAACCCACGAACTATCGATATGGATATGGTTGACGCCCAACAGGCGCGTCGAGTATTAGATCGATTAGTGGGCTACAAGCTGTCTCCCCTGCTTTGGAGCAAAGTAGCTCGAGGACTTTCAGCTGGTCGAGTACAATCAGTAGCTGTTCGACTGATAGTTGAAAAAGAAAGAGAAATTCAAGCATTTAAAATTGATGAGTACTGGGAAGTGTTTGGTGATTTTAAATCTAAAAAAGATGCCTTTACTGCCCAACTTAAAAAAGTTGACGGCAAATCATTGACCAAGCTAGCGATTAAGTCAGAGAAAGATGCTAAGGAACTAAAGACTAGTCTTGAAAAAGCTAAATACCATATTGAGAGTGTAAAAAGCAGAAAGACTAAAAAAAACCCTCTACCGCCATTTACTACTTCAACTCTACAACAGGCGGCTAACGGACGACTTGGGTACTCTGCTAAACAAACCATGATGCTTGCCCAACGACTATATGAAGGAACAGAATTAAAGGGTGAATCAACTGGTTTGATTACTTACATGAGAACAGATTCATTAAACCTATCTAAAAAGTTTATAGCTGAATCTGCTGACTATATTAAAAAGGAAATAGGAGATAACTACGCTGAAACTAGATATTTTAAAACTAAAAGTAAGGGCGCCCAAGAAGCGCATGAAGCGATCAGGCCAACTTCAGCAATGCGAACCCCAGAGAGTGTTAAGAGTCAGCTAGACCCTCGTCAATACAAGTTATATGAATTGATTTGGCAGAGAGCCGTAGCCAGCCAAATGGCACCAGCTCAGCTAGAGGCTACTTCAATTGACATTGAAGACGAAAAAAACAAGTACACCTTCAGGGTGAACGGACAAGTAATTAAGTTTGATGGATATTTGAAGGTTTATGACACCAATACTAAAGAAGAGATACTACCGGAACTCATTGAACAAGAAAAAGTAGATTGTACTAAAGTTAATCCAGAACAAAAGTTTACCAAACCCCCTGCAAGATACTCTGATGCAACCCTGGTTAAAATAATGGAATCCAAGGGCATTGGTCGACCATCAACTTACGCTCCAACTATCGCTACTGTCATTGCTCGTAACTATGTTGAGCGATTAGAAGACAAGCGACTGAAGCCCACCGATATTGCTATGGTAGTTACCGACCTACTAGTTGAACACTTTGACCAAGTTGTAGATTACAACTTCACTGCCGAGATGGAAGATAACCTAGATAAAATCGCCGATGGTAAAATTAACTGGCAGAAGTCTATTGCTGACTTCTACAAACCATTTATTAAAAATATTGAGGTTAAGAATAAAGAATTAGATAAAAAGGCAATCACCGAAGAGTCAACTGACGAAAAATGTGAAAAATGTAAGAGCGAAATGATTATCAAAGTCGGTCGTTATGGAAAGTTTTTAGCTTGCTCTAACTATCCGGAATGTAAAAACACCAAAAAGATAAATAGTAAGGGAGAAATTGAAGAAAAGAAAGAACCAGAACTACTAGAAGAAAAATGTCCAGAGTGTGATGCCCACTTAGTACTTCGAAATGGGCGATTTGGTGAATTCAAAGGATGCTCTGCTTATCCTAAATGTAAATATATTAAAAAGGAAGCTCAGGATGATCTAAATCTAGAATGCCCTAAGTGTAAAAAGGGTAAAATTGTCACCAAAAGAAGTCGCCGAGGAGTTTTCTATGCTTGCGATCAATATCCTGACTGTGAATGCGCCTTCTGGGCAAAGCCTTCTGATAAAAAATGTAAAGACTGTGGCTATCCAATGGTTTTAGACAAAAATGGGGAGCTAAAATGTGGCAACAAAGAATGTAAATAAAAATCTACTTAAAAAACCCACCTTCCGGTGGGTTTTTATATTTGTTTCATTTATTGTGCCAATAGAAAATGTAATAAACCATTATTTAATTTCCAATCTTATCCATCAATGAATTAAACTCTTCATCAGAAAAGAATTTGATTACTACCTGTCCCGCCCCATCATGTTTTTTAATTTCAACTTTAGTGCCCAAAGACCGTTGGAGCTGTTCTATTCTAGCAGTAATCTCAGGATCAATCTTTTTTAAACTACGAATATTTTTAGCAGCAACAATTTCTTGACTGGCCTCCTCAGTTGCCTTAGTGGTTAGCCCAAGATTAATGATCTCATCTAAAAGCGCTAATTGATCTTCCGGTGGCAGCCCAGCTAGGACTCGAGCGTGACCACTAGATATCTTGCCCACTTTAATTGCATCTTTAACCGGCTCTTCAACACCTAAGATTCTAATTGTATTAACAATCACTGGTCGACTCTTACCGACCTTCCTTCCCACTTCAACAGGGCTTAAATTAAATTCACTCATTAGTCTTTCATAAACTGTGGCAGTTTCCAGTACATTTAGATCTTTTCGTTGTAAGTTTTCAACTAAAGCCACCTCTAGCCTTTTTTGATTATCTGTATCACGAACAATCGCTGGGATTGTAGATTGTCCCAACTCCTTAACTGCTCGCCATCTTCTTTCACCAGCAATTAATTGCCAACCATCAGCTAGTGGACTCACAATAATTGGTTGAATCACTCCATGTTCTTTGATTGAATCCATCAAACCCCTCAAATCATCAGCATCAAATTGAGTTCTTGGCTGATCTGGGTTGGGGGTGATTTTTTCTACTAATAAATCTACCACCTGTTCACTGACGTTATTTGTATGAGTGGCGGTTGGCTTTGCCAACTGAGGTGAATCAGCGGCTATATTTTTATTGGGAATCAAAGAGCCTAACCCTCGACCCAATCCAGATGCTTTATCCATAGGTTAATTTAATAGTAAGTAGTTTGGTGAATAAATTCTTTAGCTAATCTTTCGTAAGCCTTTGCCCCTTTTGATTTGGGATCGTATTCTAATATCGTCATGCCATGACTCGGTGCTTCAGACAACCTCACATTACGCGGAATGACTGATCTAAATATTCTATTTGGAAAATGACGATATAATTCATTCAAAACATCATTAGCTAAGCGGTATCTTTTATCATACATTGTTAACACTGCTCCCAATACATCTAACTCCGGCTTAATATGCTTCTTGATCAAATCAATTGTGGACATTAATTGACTCAAACCTTCAAGTGAGTAATATTCGGCTTGGACGGGTATAAGAATCTGATCAGAGGCAACTAGCCCATTAATGGTCAAGAGACCCAAGGACGGCGGGCAATCGATAATCACATAATCATAATCATTTCTAATTTCCAATAAATTATCATAGAGCCTAAACTCTCGTCGATCCAAATTAACAAATTCAACATTCGCACCAGCTAGCGACATTGTTGATGGAATTAATCGATATGATTCATGGTTAGTGTCTACTACCACATCACTAAACGAATAGGGGCCAGTTAAAACTTCATAAATTCCCTTATCTAGCTCTTTTGAAACACCCAACCCAGAAGTGGCATTACTTTGAGGATCAAGATCTACTAATAAGACAAACTTTCCCAGTTTGCTCAAATAAGCGGCAAGATTAACAGCGGTTGTTGTCTTTCCCACTCCGCCCTTTTGATTTACTACTGATATAACTTGCCCCATATAAAAAAGCGGTTACTAACACTTATTTGTATATTATAACACAAATAAACGCTAACAACCATACGTTATATTGCCAAAAATGTTTTTCTATGTTAGAATAATTGGCATAGAAAACGACGCGGGGTAGAGCAGTGGCAGCTCGCCGGGCCCATAACCCGGAGGTCGTGAGTTCGAATCTCACTCCCGCAACAATTAATATATGGCAGGGTAGCTCAGTGGTAGAGCAGTGGGATCATAATCCATTGGTCGCGGGTTCAAACCCCGCCCCTGCTACTAGGCAGAGAGCATACCAAGCCGAAGTGGCGGAACTGGTAGACGCGCACGACTCAAAATCGTGTTCCCTCGGGAGTGAGAGTTCGATTCTCTCCTTCGGCACTAACAAAAAACTCCAAATTTATTTGGTGTTTTTTGTTACCCCATTTGGTCTTTTGACTTAATTCTGATAAAATAAAGAAGTATTCATTTTACTTCTAAACAAAATTATGTTTGTCACCGTTCATGCTGCAGTCGCTACTATTATCGGCAGAAGCATAATCAGTGCCCCATTAGCCTTTCTGATTGGGCTTGTTTCTCATTTAATTTTAGACATCATCCCCCACGGCGATCATGATTTAGGTAAAAAGTTTTTTGGCGTTAGATTTAAACATCTCAAAAAACAAAGTCACTTCAAGTTTATGGCTATCTATGGCACAATGGATAGTTTTATTTTGACTGTTTTTTTAATTTTTATCTTCAAAAGTTTTGACTACGCTGGTAGCGACTCGGTTATTTGGTGTATTATTGGCGGTATCCTGCCAGACTTTTTAGCAATCATTTATAAAATTACCGAGATAAAAAGCCTGAAGTGGCTCAACGATCTTCACAACTCAGCTCACATGCTTCTTCTGAAAAAGACCAATAAAGACCTCCCGTTGAAAGTGGGGGTTCTAATGCAAATTAGCATTATGATTATTTTAACCTGGGTTATATTTTTCTGGAGTTAAAACAAAAGCCACCAATTCATTGGCGGCCAACTACTAACTAAACTGATCACGAAATTAACTTGCCTGGCTCTCCTTTAGGGCCTTTTTATATACCATCAATGTTTCCTTGGCACACTTGTCCCACCTAAATCGCTGCGATTGTTTGTAACCATTAATACTCAACGACTCTCTCAATCCCTCATCGGTAGCCACCTTAGCAATTGCATCACCAATTTCCGACTCTTTATATGGATTTATTGTTATTGCTCCACTAGCATCAACCAACTCTGGCAAAGAACTCAACCTAGATGTAATAACTGGCGTACCCACATTCATCGCCTCTAAGACTGGCAAACCAAATCCTTCATACAGTGTCGGGAACACAAAACACTCTGCATTTTTAAGCAGTAACAACTTTTCATCATGGTCAACATAGCCAATATACTTTATTGGCAATTCCGGTTCAAGATCTACGTTTTTTTGTTTATCTTTATCCTTTTGTTCTCCTGGTCCTTTTTTATTATCTTTTTTACGTCGCTCTTCAATCTCTTTCAGGTCCTTACCTAAAATACTAGCATTGGCCCCAGCGATCGCCTTATAAACCGGTTGATCGCTCCACCCCGGTCCGCCAGCAATTATCAATTGAGTATCACTTACGGGAGAATTATAACCCAAGCGCAAATTACGAAAAGCATTTACTAGTCCAATAATATTCTTTCTTGGTTCTACGGTCCCTAAAAAAATAATATATTTACTACTAATACCATACTTTTTTTTGATCTGCTTAAACTTCTCCTGATGAAACTCTTTATCTTTATGGTCCACTACCCCCTCATAGACCACATCAATCTTAGAATCATCAATATCAAATTCTTCAATCACATCGCTCTTAGTATTTTTAGAAACTGCAATAATTCTACTAGCTCGAGCCATAGTATTGGGCACCAAGACCTTAGTAGAAAATGCCTGGCGACTCAAAAAAGCTTTAGAGTACAAATCTGGTAATCGATAAACAGCTAAGTCGTGAACCGTTACCACAAAAGGTTTTTTATATGGTAATGGCGCAACATTTGCTGGTGCATGGAAAATATCTAACTTTTCATAAGTCAACATTGCACTAACCAACATCTGCGAATAGGTTATTGGCAAATATTTCTTGTACTGATAAAATGGGAAAAACTTAATTTTTACATTCTGCCCTTCAAACCCTGAAGTATCTTTAAATCGACTATCAAAAAAAAGAACATACTGATTTTGCTTATCTAATTTCAGTAAGTTCTTTACCAAATAGTAAGTATAGTAACCGACGCCTGCCTGCTCCCCCACATGAGGATGCAGAATAGTTCGACAATCTATACCAATCTTCATATTTTTATCTTAAATGTTTTTCTCAATAATATCTCTAAACCTTTTTTCATCTTTAATTGGCCCAATTAAAGCCAGACTTAATTTGTTTAAATCGATAACATCACTTGCTACCTGATCAATTTGTTTTAAGGTTACTGATTTTATTTTACTCACCATCTCCTCTGGTGTCAAAACCTGACCTGTCAAGAGCTCCTGTTGAACATACCATTGAGACAAACTAGAAGAATCTTCCAAATCTATGGCGATTTTACCAATCAAATAGTTTTTGGCTCGATCTAACTCATCTGTAGTCACTCCATCTTTAATCAAATTGAGCTCTTTAAGAATCAAATCAGTTGCTTGGTCCACCCGCTTTAAATCTAAACCAGCAGAAATTACTAATAGCCCCGTATCCTCATAACTATCTACACTCGATCTAACAAAATATGCTAGGCCATGCCTTTCTCTAATCTGTAGGAATAATCGTGAACTCATATTACCCCCTAGAATAACTGACAACAACTTAAGAGTAACTAGTCGAGGATCAGAATAGGAATATGCCGGAAGCCCCACTGCCCAATAAATCTGTTCGGTCTTTTTAAAATGAATGCCAATCTTTGGCTTTTTTTGATCAATATTAACTAGCTCAAACTTTCTTTCGGTTTTTAGATCATCAAAGGTAAAGCTAGCCTCAATCTTCTTGACTACCTGATCATCAAAATTACCAGCTAACCCAATTACTACATTATCGCCCCGATAAGATTCATTTAAATACCCCACTAAATCATCTCGGCTCATATTTTGAATTGACTCTTTATCGCCTAAAATTTCCTGACCCAGAGTGCTAGAATCAAATACTATCTTCTCCAGTAGAGTATCAACATATCTCAAGGGAATATCTTCATACATATTAATTTCTTCGATGATCACTCCTCGCTCTCGCTCAATTTCCTTATCATCAAGCTTGGAATTCAAAAGCATATCAGACAAGATATCAACTGCCAAATCAATATGTTTAGCGTCTATTTTCACATAATATCCGGTATAGTCTTTACTAGTAAAGGCATTAAACTCTGCCCCAACCCCATCAAGTTCTTTGGTGATTGCCATTGCGTCAGGCCGACTCTTAGTTCCCTTAAACATCAAGTGTTCTAAAAAATGAGAAGCACCCCACTCTTTTTTATTTTCATAACGCGAACCAACCTTAACCAAAACCAAAAGAGTGACCGTAGAGGTCTCTTTTAGTTGCGCTGTCATTAAGCGCACTCCATTTTTAAATTTAGCTTTTTTATACATCCAAACCGTTAGCTTTGAAACTTATCGTGAAAATATACTCCCAATTCTTTAATTTTAATTCTAACTTGCTCCATCGTATCTCGGTCACGCACAGTTACTGCCTTATCTTCTAAACTATCAAAATCAACAGTTACACAATATGGAGTACCAATTTCATCTTGACGACGATATCGTTTACCAATTGAACCTGTCTCATCATACATAGTCATTAGATGTCCGGCGATACCAGTTTGGACCTCTTTAGCTAAGTTGGCAAGTGATTCCTTTTTAGATAGCGGCAAAAAAGCAATCTTAATTGGTGCAATATCTTTATGGAATCTTAATACTACTTCTTTAACGTGCTTAGACTTATTATCACCACTTCGAGTATCTACTTCAGTATAGGCATCAATTAAAAATAGTAAAGCAGCTCGATCTGCACCCATTGAAACCTCTTCCACCCAAGGAATAAATTTATCGTTAGTTTCCGGGTCAACATAGTTCATATCTACTCCACTGTATTTTCCGTGTCTAGAAAGGTCCCAATCACCACGATTATGGACACCAGCAAATTCGCTCCACCCCTCAAAAGGAGTTTTGTATTCAATATCCCAAGCCTCTTTAGCATAGTGAGCCAATTCATCACTCTCATGTTGTCGCCATCTCAAATTTTCTGGTTGAGATACTAGATTCTTGTACCAGTCCATAGTCCACTCTCTCCAAGTATCATAATGTCCTTTTGCATCACCTGGCTTCACAAAGTATTGCATTTCCATTTGCTCAAATTCACGAGTTCTAAAAACAAAATTACCGGGAGTAATTTCATTTCTAAAAGCCTTACCAATTTGGGCGATACCAAATGGTAACTTTTTACGCATAGAATCTTTAACATTTAAATAATCTAGATAAATTCCCTGACAAGTTTCTCCCCTCATATATGCATCTTCACCTTCACCTTCAACAGCACCCAACTTGGTTTTCATCAATAGATTAAATTGTCGGGCCTCAGATAACTCACCGCCACAGTCCGGACATTCCTTTTTCTTTAACTGATCTTCTCGAAAACGATGTTTACATTTTTTACAATCAACTAGCGGATCAGTAAAACTTTCCAAATGCCCCGATGCCTTCCACACAATCTCAGGAGTTAAAATAGAACTATCTAATCCCACAACATCATTTCGCTTTTGGACCATATCTTTCCACCAAGCTTTCTTAACATTATTTTTAAGTTCCACTCCCAACGGTCCATAATCATAGCAGGAACTTAGTCCGCCATATATTTCAGCTGTTTGAAAGATAAAACCTCGTCGTTTAGACAAAGAAACTATTTTTTGCATTAAATCCTTTTTCATATAGTACTTTTATTCAATTAAAATCAAATCAATCCGGGCTTCTATTTTAACTAATAAACTTTATAAAATCAACTCCCTTTAAGTTTACCAATCAATTAATTCTCATATTCTTCAAATTCCCCCGCAACCTGTCCTAAAGCGCCCCAAACTGATCCACTACCAATACTAACCATTTCTTGCCACCGCTGAGTCAATAATTCATCAGATATTTTATTATCTCTAATGTTTTCAGCTGTTCTTGTTATAATGTCACCGGTTAAAACAACCATTTCTGATTTATTTTCAAGCACCCCAACGTGTGCCCCCAAAGAAACCGTCAACATAAACACCAAAATAGCATTAACCGCAAATTGAACTGACAAGATTAATGGTGGTTTTACCAACCGCCACTGATGATATTCTTCAGATTGATCCAGGTCCCCGGCGACATCATCAATTTCACACTTTAGGGTCTGATTAAAATCATTAAGCCAATCACTAGTAGTATACCAACGACTGCCCATCTTAAATCCCTTCAATTTTTTTTCGAAAATCATCTTCAACAAAAAGCTAGCCGAGCAAAATGTTGCTTCGGCTGCTTGCTTCAGTGAAATGTAATCACGCTGGTTTATCATTTAAAGACTATCATTAACTAGGTCGTTTTGTATCTATTAGATCTTTTAAGAGCACGCCAAGAGCCGTTGTTACTGGCACCGCCAGAATAATCCCGATCACGCCCGCCACTTTAGCACCAATTAAAATTACCACTATAGTAATCACTGGGTTAAGCCCAACTGCTTTCTGCATCACCTTTGGCACTATAATATTATTTTCAAGCATCTGAACAACAAAATACAAAATAACCGTTGCCAGTGCTAATTGGGGAGACTGAGTAAAAGCAATAAAAACCGCTGGCACTGCTCCAATAAATGGACCAAGATATGGTATTAATTCAGTTACCCCAGCAAACAGAGCCAGAACTAAAGCGTATTTCACCCCTAGGAGGCTTAAGCCCAACCAAACTAATAAAAATATTATCAAAGATAAAACTAATTGTCCCCTCAGCCAACGCCCAATCTTTTCTTGCATCCGATTAACTAACTGCGTGAAATACGGCTGGTATTTAATTGGCATAAATGAACGCGTTACCCGCTTCATCGCCCGCTCTTCGACTGTCATATAAAAAGCAATAACTAAAATTATAAAAAATGATATAATTCCCCCGAAGAAAGAGAACACTGTTGTAAACACTCCACCAGTTACTGAGCTAATACTTTGTTGAATCGCATCTAATGATTCTTGAATATTATCACCCCAACCTTGACTATTGGAATATGATTGAAAATCGTTGAGGTTCGTCGATATCTTTTCCCAATATGCTGGGAAATCAACAGCTAACTGATTAACTTCTATCACTATTGGTGGTATAATCAAATAGACTGCTCCTCCCAAAACCATGATCACGATCAGATAGATAAACAAAATACCAACACCGCGTGGTATTTTATATTTTTGAAGCCAATCCACCCAAGGATCAAATGCTGACGCCAAGATTAGGGCCACAAAAACAATTAATATAACATCGCGAATAAAAAACAAAAAGGTCACAGCAACAATAATCAAAAGTACCTTAATTAAAGTCAGAGAGGAGATATCGATAGTTGTTTTTTTAAATCCGGCTGGCATTTTTTTTAAATAATGATTAATATAATATAATTAAACTAGAACGACTATAAAACTATTATACCACAGGATTAAATGAAACGAAAACTAATCAACAAAAACAAAGAGGGGCTATTTAACTATGAGGTATTGGAAAATTACCAAGCTGGTATTGTTTTATCTGGCCCAGAAGTAAAATCCGTCAAAGGCAGTCAAATTAGCCTAAAGGGTAGTTACATCTCTATTGATGGTAAAAGTGAGGCCTGGCTGGTCAACGCCCACATCTCGGCATATAAACCAGCTAAGGATGTTCAAGTAAATTATGACGCTGATCAAAAAAGAAAGTTGTTATTACATAAAAAAGAAATTAGCTCATTAATCGGTAAAGGTAAACAAAAGGGCTTGACAATAATACCTGTTTCTGTATATACTGTTAATGGATTGATCAAATTAGACATCGCTTTAGCCAGAGGTAAATCTGACATAGATAAGCGAGAAAGCATTAAAAAACGGGAGGTTAATCGTCAAATACGCCGATCATTAAAAAACTAGGTTCTGTTGCGTTGTTTTTGTTTATTTAAAAACAATAGTTACCAGAGCTTGGGATTTTCATAGGATAATAGTAATTGTCCTTAAGGGGATGTTATGCCTCGATGGAAGTTGAATAACAAGTTAGCAAGACGAGATTGATGATTGCTCGTTAACTAATCGTCAAAATATAAGTGCTAAAAACTTATTAACTAGAGTACGAACTGCTTTTAGTAGTTTTGCTGTAGTACCTGTTGTAGCCTAAACGCTTTCAACCATCACCTTGCCGATGTCTAATGAGCAAGAAGTGGTGTCATATTATTAGACTTAGGTGTTTACTCCTGCCCTGGCAAGTTATCACCGAAACCATTAGTCCAGAGCCGACCAATATTGTTTTGTTTTTCTTTTTAGATATTGGATTTGAATTAAAGAAAAACTAATCTTGTACACTAGTTTGTTGTTTGCTCTCAGACAGGAGTTCACTACTCCTCATCTCCACAAAAGCGAACTGGATTACCCAACCAAATTAAAAGGGCCAGTGCGCATTAATTCATACCAATCTTAATGAGAAGATTTCACAGAGGAAATAGACAAAAACAAAAACCAATCAAGGAGTTTTTAACCAATGAAAAAATCATTTCACCGGTTTTAATGATTATTGACGATACAGGAAAAAGCTTAGGCGAGCTCAGCAAAGAAGAAGCGCTAGCTATGGCCAAAGAAAAGAATTTAGATTTAGTAGAAGTTTCACCAAAAGCTCAGCCACCGATTGCTAAGTTTATGGATTACGGCAGTTTCAAATATAAAAAGGAAAAGCAAGAAAGAAAGGCTAAAGCTAAAAACAAGATTAGCGGAACAAAAACAGTTAAAACCTCTAGTCGAATCAGTGATCACGATCAACAGGTCAGAGTAGATAAAGCAGTAAAATTCCTATTAGGTGACGACAAGGTACGGATTGAACTTCAACTTAGAGGCCGAGAACATCAACATGTTGACCTTGCCAAAAGCAGTATTGAAAAAATGATTGAAAAAATAAAGATTGGCCTAGATGGTAAAGAGGTGAAGTTAGAACAAACAATTGCCAAACAAGGAAGTAAGATATCTGCGATCATTGCTTTAAACAAATAATTAAGTAGTTAAATATTTCAAGATGCCTAAAATCAAAACCAGAAAAGCTGTTTCTAAAAGATTTAAAATCACTAAGACCAAAAAAGTAATGAAAGTAACTGGTGGTCAAGGTCATTTTAATGCTCGAGAAACGGGTAATACAAAAAGAAACAAAAGACGAAGTAGTCAGATTTCTAAGGCTGACCAAAAGAACATTAAAACATTCATGCCGTATAATTAAAAACTAAATTTATGCCAAGAGTAAAACGAGGAGTTATCCATACTAAAACAAGAAGAAATGTCTTAAAAAAGGCTAAGGGTTATAAGTGGGGACGAAAAAAGTTAATTAAACTAGCTAGAACTGCAACTACTAAAGCTGGTGCTTATGCTCATCGAGATCGAAGAGTAAAAAAGCGAACAGCTAGAGCATTGTGGTTAATCCAGTTAAATGCTGCCGTTCGAAAAGATGGCTTAACTTACAGTAAATTCATAGGTGGATTAAAAAAGGCTAAAATAGACCTAGATAGAAAGGTTTTATCTGAATTGGGAAAAAAACATCCAGCAGTGTTAAAAAGTATCGTTGAGAAGGTAAAATAACACTTTTATCAAGAAAGATTAAACAATATACAGTAATATATACAGATAATCGCTAAACATAGCGATTTTTTGTATATATAGCCATTCACCACCTTGACAAACAAACTGTATATGGTATAATGCTATGTTGTCTAAAGACAATTTGATCTTTGCAAAACAAACAAATGGAACGCTAATCACCAGAAACCAGGAGTAAGAAACAGAAAGAAAAGAAAGGGAACGAGATCTGGATCAAGAAGTTTGAAGTCTAAGTATCGAGCCGAAAAACGCGCAAGAGCGCAAAACAGAGGGTGAAGACCATGTCACAGGAAGAACAGGACGACAGAAGACAGAACGACAAACTGGGCCCGATCGGCATCCTGATTTGTATCTGCATTTGTATCTGCGTCATCACAGCAATAGTGGGGGTCGCCGCCTACTTCTTGGTCCCCAAGTTCATGGGATCGAGTAAGACGGACAAGGTGCTGACGCACCTGGTCGATGCCAGCGAGCGGCAGATCAAAGTCACCGTGGATCAGACAAGCGTGTTGAGAATACTCGCCGATACCAGTACAAAGCAGGTCGATGCCACCGCGGATCAGACAAACGCGCTGAAGGCACTCGGCGGGACCGTCAACGACCTGGGCACGAAGCTGATGGACAGCAAAGACCCGGACAGCATGGTGAGCCAGATGAGGATGGCCTGCAACCCCGGCAACGGCGTGACCGTTCCGCCTCTCTCGACAGTGCAACCGGCCAACCCCGGCAACACCAGCGCTCCGGCGACTCAAACGGCAAGCCAGACAGAGCAAGCCAAGACCCTTGAGGCCAATGCAACGACTGCCGCAGTGAAAAAGCCCAGCAGTGAACCGCTGAGTATCGCCGATCAGTACGTGGCCGTAGTCAGAAAGACTGCCGCAGAGAAGCAGCGTCTCTTGTCCGCGCTCCAGAACGCACGAGCCAGAAACCAGAGGGGCATCAATCTGGTAGTGAATGCAGCAGGAGATACGGACAAGCGACTGGCTGGAGATATCGCCAAGGTCGAGGCGGCCACATTGACCGCGCCCGCCCTCAAGCCGGCGCCTCCGAAGCCCGTTCCCGCCTCCGCGTCGGTCCCGAAACCGGCGACTCCGACACTCGTCCCCGCTCCCGTACCGCCTCCAAAGCCCGCTCCCAGTGAACAGGCAACGAAGAAGAGCATCATAGGGCCGTAAGCACGGCTACAACCGCAACATGCGACCCCAAATACCCCAGCTAGCAGTCACGAGACTGCAGCTGGGGTATCTTTTTCTTGTTCAATTTTAGCCAAATAGCACTGCTATTGACAAGATTGGATAAATATGATATAATGATATGTTATGAACGTTGACAATCCAAGAGATAATTAAGATTTTCGGATAAAACAGGCAAGAAACAACAAGAAAGTGAGGTAAGAGACATGAATGCAATCTTATGGTTAGTGGGGATCGCCGCATTGATCTGTTTGATGGTTCCAATTGGTATTGCGATCGCAATATCTTTGGTACGTAAACATGCCATCGATAAAGGCCTTTGGGGAGTCCAAGTGCCAATAGAAGAGGCAGTAATTATTGATCATGAAAAGGGGTCAGCATTGATCCTGATTAACTGCCCCGATGCAGTGAGGCAGACAGAGCTTGAGAAGCGAATGAAAGACTGTCCGATTGAAGTCAGGTTTGTCAAACCAGGTAAGATTTTCTGGTTTGGTCTGGGATTGCTTGGACGAACACTTCATCCCTGGTGGGAATTCCCCGGCGACGAAGCTAGAGACAGGCAATTTAGGGATATGCCGCCGAACTTCTACGTACCGATTAAGGACCAAATCCTGACTTACAGCGCAGTAATCTGGAATTTTGGTCCAAACGCTACTGCAGAAATGCGCTTGGAGAGATTCATTAATGAATGGGGTGTTAACACTAGAGATGGCATAGAAATCTACCCAGAGATCAGTGTGACAATCAGGATAGTGGACATTTACAAGGCCCTATTCATGATTGACTTCTTCCTCCAGATGATTCAGAAGACTATCGCTGCCGCCTGGAAAGAGGCAGTGGGAAATCTGGACTACTACCACAGAGCTGATAGTAGAGACGGGGTTGAAGCGTCGGCCGAGGAAGAAGAAAAGGCACACAATCAAGACCTCCAGAGAGCCATCCAAGAGAACCTCCGATTGGTGCTTGGGATGGGTACTGGCGACTCCCTCGACAAACCGGAAGACGCCGAGGGAATTGTGGCAAGAGTACTTAAGGAATACGGAGTTTTGATCTCAAGGCTTGTGGTCACCGACATCGACCCAGCCGATCCAGACATGCAAAGGGTGTTTGCATCAAGGGCCACAGCCGCTATCGAGGCCCAGAGGGTAGTTGATGAGGCCAAAGGAGAAGGTGATGCGGCAGAGCACAGAGCAAGAGGAGCACAAGCGCTAGCTGCAGCCCCGGGATTAGGACTTGCCGAGGTACTTGAGAGGTTCATGAAAGATGGGAAAGTTAGTAAGGCCGAGGCGTTACAACTCATGGGGGACCAGATAAAGTACGGCAGTGGCAATCGCGTGATCTTTGCCAATGAAGGCACTAACCTTCTTGGCGCCGGTTCCGCGCTTGCTGAGGGAGCAGAGGCAGTTAAGGCCAGCAGAAAAGAAAGCGCAGTTAGTGGCGGCCAAGGCGATGAGCCTGCCGCACCAGTAGAACCGAGTTAGAAACAACACAGAAATAGGCAAGGAGAAGATCATGGCATCTTCAGATTTCGGACGAACCAAGACTGAAAGGCCGCATACAACCGCAGCAGATGAAGATGCAACCGCAGCAGATGCAAGTGTAACCACAGATACTGCAAAGACAGAGAAGCCCAACGAAGACGATAAGAAAGTCACTCCCATCCAAGACGAGAAATCATGGCTAGGACAAACCAATGGCCAATTGGGTCTGGCAGTAGCGTGGGTTCTGAGCCTATTACTGCTATGGATCCTCTTTGGTACCAGCTCCAGAGTTGGATTCTGGTTGGGTGTTGTAGCAACTCTGGCGTATGGAGCACGCTCGATCTACGCCTGGAGTGCACAAGAGAAGCCGTTCGCTCTAAGATGGTTGCTAGGATTTTTCGCCACCCTCATGATTGTGTGTGCGATTCTGAACGTGAATCCGCTAGATGTGCGAGACACCATCGAAGACAAGATTGTCAGAAGCTTCTACGGAGAGTCCGCATCAATGTGGACCGTTGTCAGAAACGACATCAAATGGTTCTATGTTTTCTCCAAGAAGGGTCAACCGATCGTTAAATGGAGAAAGATCGCCCGCGGCGCGCTCCTCAGGCGCACTGGCACAGAGAAAGTAGTGGATGGAATGACTCTCGTCGAGGTGATCTGTTCCTGGGGTCTGGGGCACATTGCTGCTGTCACAAAGGATGGGGTAGTAAGCGAAAAGATCTGGATAGAAAAGGATACGCTGATAATCGGCGATATCCAGGTCAGTCCAGGCAACTACGCCGTCCACACGTCTGATGATGGGCATCGACTGGAGGTGTTCTTCTACGACCACCCGACCGTTCTGCGATTGAACGATTACATCGCAGACGGGAAAGACTTTTTCATCTCAGGGCGCTCTGATGGAGTGTCCTGGCAGGGAATTGTTGATCAAAACAGTAGGTGTGAGATGCTAGTTGGTAGACTGGAAAGAGACGGCGCACCAGTCTTCCACAACACAAGCGACTCGAACTTCAATGTCATCGCCGACCCAGACCCAGGCCCAGACAAGCGCCATAGGTCCCTGTCTGTGAGAATCCTGTGACAGTGCTAAGAAGCGCTGGTCATTCAAGGGAGTGGTTGAGAGCATACGATTTGCTCCCGACCACTCCCTTTTTCATTCCCTAATTATTATGGTATACTAATATTAAATTATTAACCTAAAAATATGAAAAGGTTTTTTATTATTTTATTGTTGTTGTGCCTATTACTACCAATATCGACCTATGCGCAAACTCAAAACAGTCATGACGCTGGTCTAACCACAAGAACTGTGAATAGTCCAGATGATAACACCAAGGCGAAGAACCCGGCAGGTACAGAAGCCACTGGACCACAAACACTTGAGGATCCACTTGGCAATAAAGGTAGCTTAGCAGCTGCAGTAAATAATCTAATCAAGGGAGTAATGGGAATTGTTGGAGTGCTGGCCATTGTTGCGTTTGTTTGGGGTGGAGTTGAATGGATGATTTCTGGTGGAAACCCAGAAAAGATTAAGAAAGGTAAAACAATGATGGTTTGGGCAGTATGGGGTCTAGTAGTGATCTTTGGTGCATACGCCATCTTAGATGTTATATTTAGGGCATTGGGAGCTTGATAAAAGTGAATACACTGGACAAAGATTACTCGTTTAGCGAGTAGTTTTTGTTTATGACTACCCTTGCCAAATTTAGCATTTTGTGATATTATTATTTTGTTATTTTAACAATATGGGGGCGTAGCTCAGCTGGTTAGAGCGTCTGCCTGTCACGCAGAAGGTCGCGCGTTCAAGTCGCGTCGTCCCCGCTAGCGGTATAATATAAAAGCACCTCCGAGAGGAGGTGTTTTTAGGGATAAAAACGAGCGATGTTTAACCATTTTACATACTTGGTGGATATAGAACTACCCAAATAGTTGCCACCGCAACTGTAATAGCATTAATAATCCAAATTAAAAAATAATTTTTCTTATTAATTTTGTGTTTCCATATTAATCTTATAGTCAGTAATTCTAAAAAAGCATTCGTTGCACCACCAAAAATCGGAACAAAAAACCAAGCAACGGGATTAAAAGTTCCCCAATTAAATAGCGAATTTACAATCAGTCCAAGTGAAAACTCATAAGCTATTCCCGAAAGTGGGCGCAAAACTAATCCAAATACTCCCGATGCAATATTGGCAAGAATAGCGTAATAGATTGCTTTCTTTATATCAAGTTTAAATAGCCATTTAAAAAAGAAAAATTCGATAACAAGGCTTAACAGTATTATTGACACAGAAGAGACTTTTGTTTCGGTGTATAGTGCTGGCCACACTACATTTGCGTAGGTCACAGATGGAAACATAAAACACAATACAAGCATTGAAATTATTTTTTCTTTTTTGTTCATAATTTTAAAAAATGGTTAAATTTCGCACAACTTGTTATTATGCGAACCGCTGCTACAACCTTCTCACCACCTCAAGCACTACAATGCCTGTGAAGCGCTATCCATAATATAAATTATACCACAAACCCCTCATTTTGAATAAAAAAGGTTATAGTAGCGTTCACTAGTCCCCGCTAGCGGTATAATATAAAAGCACCTCCGAGAGGGGGTGTTTTTTGGAATAAAAAAGAGTCCAGCATTTATGTCTGCTGGACTCGAGTTTTTGTTTGCTGGACTTTTGACTATCTAGTGGTTCGACGTCGATACACGAAGTAAGCGTCAGCAACGAAGTAGAGCGAAATAAACTGCTGAAACATCAGCCAGTAGTAGCCCTGGATGCCCATTAGGGCCATGCTCGATATGTTTAATAGAGCAAAGAACAGATATCCAATGGCAAGTTGCTTTGCCAAAAGATATGTTCCTGCTAACAAACCAACAGCAACTCCAAGTTCTAGCATCTGATTGATAGTCGTAATGCCCCCGAAGTCATAAATACTGTAGGCAATGCCGAAAACAGCAGCTATTCGAGCGATGTAATCTAGCCATTTTGGTTCGTGACCGCGTCCACGCACAGATATAATCAAGCCAACAATCACCGATGGTATTACACCGAATATAACGGCTACTACTATCCAGTTCCGTTCCAAGAAGTTGATGATTATCCATGAAGGGTGGCTGACCAGGAGTGACACCCAGGCAGAAATTCGCCACTTGCGCTTTAGCTCTCCCTCATTTCGTTCTGCTCTGGAGAAACACACTTTATTGAGGAGGGAAAACAAACCTCCCCATATCTGCAATATGAGATGACTCATTTCCCTTCTCCTTATGAGATAATATTACTGTTAAATGAACAACACTATATCCTAGCAGCTACCTGTTAATATGTCAACCCCCATCCTCAGGAATCCTAAAATCATTACGTAGTGCCAACAAATCCTTGATTTTCTACCAAGTTCTCCCAATTTAGGCCCCTTAAACTCTTAATCATCTCATTAAGGCACGTTCCAACGTCGTCCCTTCCTCCCCGCTAGCGGTATAATATAAAGCACCTCCGAGAGTGAACTGGGCCCCGTAAAGTAGACACGGGTAAAAAACACCCTATCCAGCTAAAAGATGGCTCCTGTACTGAACAGGAGTCATCTTTTTTATTCCCCATTGATATCTCTCATTATTGTAATAATCCAT